>Ga0207052_10007_pt1 | contig 75683 bp, 66 predicted proteins | sample Alteio_BWMinCont_62_FD_153294 | JGI IMG/M metagenome (GOLD analysis project Ga0207052, IMG submission 153294) | Enriched cells from forest soil in Barre Woods Harvard Forest LTER site, Petersham, Massachusetts, United States -... | ecosystem: Environmental > Terrestrial > Soil > Temperate forest >...
GCTTAGGGCTTGCAGCCACAAAAAAGTTTATTGAAAACAATATCAGGGTTGTTATGATAGGAAGAAATGAAACTAACCTGTCAGAAGTTTTAAATCAATTGGGGCAACTTTGCAGCTACAAAGTTTTCGACCTGGCTAATTTAAAAGCCATACCACAGTTAGTTAACGAAATTACAGCAGAATTTGGCCCGGTAGATATACTGGTAAATAATGCCGGCGTTAATCAAAAAAAGCCTTTTACCGAAGTGACTGATGAAGAATTTCAACGAGTTATCTTAACAAATTTAACATCGGTTTTTGCTTTAAGCCGCGAGGTTGCCAAAACGATGTTAAAGCATAATAGCGGTTGCATCATAAACATTAGCTCCATGGCGGCACAATACGGCATACCTTATGTAATTGCCTATACCGCCGCAAAAACAGGTATTGAAGGGATGACAAAAGCAATGGCAGTAGAGCTTTCACCCGAAGGGATAAGGGTTAACTGTGTTGCACCGGGATTTATTGAAACCAACATGTCGGCAAAAGCGCTGGATGACGACCCGCAACGCAAACAAAAAGTAATGTCGCGCACCCCGATGGGCAAATTAGGTCAGCCCGATGACGTGGCCGAAGCTATTTATTATTTAGTTTCGGATGCTGCCAAATATGTAACCGGGGTGGTGCTACCTGTTGATGGGGGGAATTCGATAGGATTTTGAAAGCTGCCGCGAACCAAAAGCATATTGCCGCGAGTTTAGCAAAGCTTAACCCGTGATATTACATGGCATAAGCTTTCTGCTTTTGTAGCGTGGAAGCTGAAAGCTTCCCAAATGCCGCACCACGAGTTACGCTTTGCTAAACTCGCGGCAGCGTACTTATAACAAAAACAGCGATGAGGTGTAACCCCATCGCTGTTTTTATTTGGAATATATTATTACCAAAAGAAAGTATACAAAGCAGTAAGTATAACAGCAATTACTATAGCACCAATCGCAAAGCTTCGGTTGGTCTTAAACATATTTACGTCTACCTCTAATCCGTTTGTACGCAATCCTTTTGCGTTCTCAATCATCGATATAATATACATACCCACAATACAGATTATAAATACAAAACCCATCCTATCCAAAAAAGGAATTTCATAGACGCCATCGGCATTTAGCTTTGAAAAACCAAAGGGCTGCAGGAAGGAAAGGTTAGTCCAATAGGGCAAAAACTTGAACACGATAGCAAATCCAAGACCACCTATTGTTGCAAATAATGCAGCATTTGAAGTTGCCTTTTTCCAGAAGAAGCCTAAGATAAACATGGCAAATATACCAGGTGATACAAAACCTGTGTATTCCTGTATATACTGGAAGCCTTGTTTGCCTTCGCCCATTAACATATCGCCAATGACAAATGATAATAAAACGCCCAATACCATTGCAACCACTACGGCTACTTTACCAGTATTAACAAGATTTTTTTCTGATGCTTTTGAGTTTATCGCCTTTTTATAAATATCTAATGTAAATATGGTGGCTATGCTATTTGCTTTGCCTGCCAAAGATGCCACAATAGCTGCCGTTAATGCGGCAAATGAAAGTCCTTTGAGGTAATTGGGCAATAAGTTAAGTATCGAAGGATATGCTTTATTGACATCTAAAACGCCTTTTGAGCTTAACATTTCATGGTGAAACATACCCTTCTGATAAAGCACGTATGCCGCTATGCCTGGCAACACTACAATAACCGGCATAAGCAACTTTAGAAAAGCTGCGAAAAGGATACCTGACCGGGCTGTTTTAAGATCGGCTCCAAGCGCTCTTTGTGTGATGTATTGGTTACAACCCCAGTAATTTAAATTGGTGATCCACATACCGCCGATAAGCACCGAAAGACCCGGCAAATCGAGGTAATTGGCGTTGCCTTTTTTGAATATCATTTGGAAGTGGTCGCTGGCATCTGCACGTAATAGCTTGAAGCCGTTCCAAAGTCCGGTTGTACCAGATTTTTCGCTTATCAAATGCAGCGCGATGTATGTAGCTGCCAGGCCGCCCAACACAAGGAAAAATACTTGTATAACATCGGTATAACCTATAACTTTCATGCCGCCCAACGTGATAATTATAGCAAAAACCGCTAATAAAACGATTACAAGTCTCAAGTCCAAGCCCGAAATACCTGCTATTGCAACCCCGCCCAAATAAAGTATCGACATCAGGTTCACAACAATATAAAGCATTAGCCAAAATATAGCCATGATCATAGCCACAGTGCCATTGTACCGCTGGTGAAGAAACTGCGGCATGGTAGCTATTTTATTTTTAAGGTAAACTGGTATAAAAAATACGGCGACTATGACCAGCGTTGCTGCCGCCATCCATTCATAAGTACTAATTGCCAGCCCCATTTTAAAACCCGAGCCGCTCATCCCCACCATCTGCTCAGCGGAGATATTCGAAGCGATCAGCGATGCACCTATTGCCCACCATGTTAATGAACCTTCGGCCAAAAAATATCCTTTGGAGGTACCGTCACTCTTATTTTTGCGCCGGTATACCCACCAGCCGTAAAGAGATACTACTATAAAGTAGAAAAGAAATACAGCATAATCGCCGATAGAAAGGGTTTTCAAGTTCATTATTTGGCTTTAATTTTAAGTTTAATTGTTTGGCTGACAATTATAGTTATTTTTTATTTAAAAGTTGATTGAGTTAGATTAAGTTCTATAATAAACACCTGTCAAACCCAATCAACCGCTCACCCAATCAACTAAATATACCTGTTGATCAGGTTTTCTATATACTCTTGTTTGCCGCTGGTTGTGCCAGGTTCGCCGTTTTCAATGGCATAAGCCCTTAGGTCTTCCAACGATAGTTTGCCGTCTTCAAAGGCCTTCCCTTTTCCTGTGTCAAACGAGTCATATCTGTCTTTGCGAAGCTTTAAGTATTCAGATTTTTGCAGAATGTTATCGGCAGTGATCAAAGCCCTTGCAAAAATATCCATACCGCCAACGTGTGCATAAAACAAGTCGGCCGGATCCGTTGAGTTACGGCGTATTTTGGCATCAAAGTTTATACCGCCGCCCTGGAAACCGCCTGCTTCCAGTACGATCATCATTATTTCGGTAACCTCGTTTATATCATTCGGGAACTGGTCGGTATCCCAGCCATTCTGGCTATCGCCGCGGTTTGCATCCATCGATCCTAATAAACCTGAATCTGCAGCTACCTGTAGTTCATGCTGGAAAGTATGACCGGCCAGCGTAGCATGGTTAACCTCAAGGTTTAGTTTAAAATCGTTAATCAGGTCGTATTTTTGCAAAAAGCCCAATACGGTAGCGGCATCATAATCATACTGGTGCTTTGTTGGCTCACAAGGTTTTGGTTCGATAAAGAACGTCCCTTTAAAGCCTTGTTTTCGGGCGTAATCTTTAGCTGTATGAAGGAATTTAGCCAGGTGTTCCTGCTCGCGTTTCATATCGGTATTCAAAAGGGACATATAGCCTTCCCTCCCACCCCAAAACACATAATTTTCGCCGCCAAGGGCAATAGTAGCATCCATAGCGGCTTTTACCTGCGCACCGGCATGGCTAAGTACATGAAAATCAGGATTGGTAGCAGCGCCGTTCATATATCTGCGGTGACTGAAAAGGTTTGATGTCCCCCAAAGCAGCTTTACACCACTTGCTGCCTGTTTTTGTTTGGCATATTCAACTAATGCCTGCAAGCGCCTGTCGTTTTCATTCACATCATTGGTGTAATCAACCACATCCACATCGTGGAAGCAGTAATAATGCAGCCCCATTTTGGTAATAAATTCAAATGCGGCGTCCATTTTATCTTTGGCGCGCCCAACGGCGTCGGCTTTTTCATTCCATGGGAATAAATGGGTTGGTTCGCCAAATGGATCGGCGCCGCTGCCGCAGAACGAATGCCAGTAAGCGCAGGCGAAACGTAAATGATCTTTCATAGTTTTGCCTGCTATAACCTTATTTTCATCGTACCAGCGAAAAGCCAACGGGTTATCCGACTGTATGCCTTCAAATTTTACCTGGCCTATGCCTTTAAAATATTCCCTTTCTCCTGTAATTATCATAATTATTGAATTGTTGAATTAGTGAATTATTGATTTGCTGTTATTTCAAACTTATAAAGTTTTAAAACTCTGTAAGTCTTTGGGTGATTTAGTTTTCCAATTGTTTTTCAAGTAGTTTTTTCCATTGCTGGTAAACCGGTTCAAGTTGTTTTGACGATGGTTCAATCAATTGTACCGGGTGCATATATTCAAACGCCTCCTTTGCTGATGAAAATATCCCAGCCCCTATGCCTGCGCCAAGCGCAGCGCCAACGCTGCCATCGTTTCTATAAAGCTCAACGGGTACACCGGTAATGTTTACAAAGGTTTCTGTAAAAAGCTCACTTAAAAACAGGTTATTTTTACCAGCCCTTATTACGGTCGGATTCATCCCGTTTTCACGCATAATATCAAGCCCGTAACGGAACGAAAAGGCAATCCCTTCCTGCACTGCCCTAATCACATGTGCTTGCGCATGAATGTTCAGATCGATATTTTTGAACTGCGCGCCAACTATTTTATTGTTCAACATACGTTCGGCACCATTTCCGAAAGGTAATACAAGCAGGCCAGCGCTCCCTACGGGCGCTTCTTTCGCTTTGACATTCATTTGCAAATAGCTTTCTGTTGAACCGAATGCATTTTTTAACCATCGGTACATACTACCGACGCCATTGATGCACAATAATACACCCAGGCGTTTTTGTTGTTCCGCATAATTTACGTGGGCAAATGTATTTACCCGCGACTGCTTATCATAAGCCAATTGGTCGCTTACGCCGTAAATGACGCCCGATGTGCCCGCAGTCGCCGCTACTTCGCCAGGGTTAAAAACATTTAGTGAAAGTGCATTGTTCGGTTGATCGCCAGCTTTATAACTAACAGGTATACCGGGTTTTAATTTCAGATTTTGCGCGATGGACGCAAGCAAACCGCCATGCCCCGAAAACACTGGCTGTATCTCTGGAAAAAGCGTTTTATCAAAACCAAAATAGTTTATTATTTCGTTTGACAATCGATTGTCGACAAAGTCAAAAAATACGCCTTCTGATAGCGAAGAAACCGATGTATTTATTTCGCCCGTAAACCGCATAGAAATAAAATCTCCGGGCAGCATAAATTTGTCTGTTTTCTCATAAATTTCGGGTTCATTTTCTTTCACCCAAGCCAACTTTGAGGCAGTAAAATTACCGGGAGAATTTAACAGGTGTGACAAGCAATGCCCAGCCCCCATCGCCTCAAAAGCTTTATCGCCAATTTCAACAGCGCGGCTATCACACCAGATTATACTGTTGCGCAATACATGCTGATCTTTGTCCACCAAAACCAACCCATGCATTTGATAAGCGACACCTATAGCTGCAATGTCCAAAGGGTTGTAAAAATTGGTTTTATTGCATAATTCAATAGCCTGTTGTGTATGCTCCCACCACATTTCAGGCGATTGCTCTGCCCAGCCGGATTGAACGGCAATTATAGGACTTTCCGTATCAGGAAATGAGGCTGATGCTATCACTTTTTGTGATGCCGCATCAACCACTGACACTTTTATAGATGAAGTCCCTATATCTATTCCTAATAATAACATTCTTTGTATGGGTTATAACGATAAAGAGCCTGGAAGCAAGAACAAAGACATCGACGGCTAACTTGATATTCAAGACTTCTTCAACTTTGCGTCTTGGCTCTTAGTTCTTGATTCTTTGTTCCTGGTTTTTTTTGGTACTTTTCAGCAACGAAATTAAATTATTTTTTTAATCCGCAATCGATTGCCGACATTTATTTTATCATTTTTACAAAATATATGAAAAACAGGAAAAGGACTACTATTTATGACATCGCCGAAAAGTTGAATATTGCCGCTTCTTCGGTTTCCAGAGCGTTAAATAATAGTAACCATGTAAACGAGGCCACAAAAAAATTAATATTAAAAACCGCCGCCGAATTAAATTACAAACGCAACACTCTTGCCTCAAATCTGCGCAAGGGCCAATCCAAAACCATCGGGGTGATAGTGCCATTCATAAATCAGAACTTTTTCTCGAACGTTATTGCGGGAATTGAAGAAGCATCTTATCAAAAAGGTTATAATCTTATCATCTGCCAGTCAAATGAACTGCAAAGCAAAGAAATTAAATGTGTAAATACGCTCATCAATCAGCATGTAGATTGTATAGTAATATCCTTATCGGTGGATAGTAACGACCACCGGCACCTGCAAAATGTAATAGATAATGGCATACAGCTGATCCAGTTTGATCGCGTTGCCGATGAACTGGAGACTTTGAAAGTTATTAATGATAACGAACAGGCTTCGGAGGAAGCTGTTTCGCACATGATAGAACAGGGGTATAAACGCATCGCCTTATTGGAAGGCCCGCAAAACCTGCAGATATTCCGTCAACGCAAAACAGGCTATTTAAATGCGTTAAAAAAACATGGGATGCCCATTTTGGATGAGCTGATCATTGAAAATGCCTGGACAAAAGAACTCGGCGCCAACGCCACCCGTAAATTGTTAAACCTTCCCAAACCACCCGATGCTATATTTGCCTCTACATCTGATTTTTCGGCACTGGGCGTACTTGAAGTAGCGTCGGCAATGGGTATAAAAGTACCATCGGAATTGGGTATCTGCGGCTACTCGAACGAGGCCTTTACCGAGATCACCAGCCCATCCATCACCACCATCGACCAGTTTAGCGTGTATATGGGCAAAACCGTTGCCAACCTTTATTTCCAGGAATTGGATAATAAGGAAGAAACTGAGGTGATACCAAAGATCATCAGTATCAAGCCAAAGCTGATTGTGAGGTCATCGACGAAGAGGATTGGGTAAGGAGGGGTATAATATAACAACGTAAAGATCAGTTACCTATACAACATCAGCTCAATTGCTTGAGGAGGCATCCGTACTTAAAAGTTGTTCATGTGTTATTTCAATAGCCTCTACTGCTATTTCATTCCCGTCAGATTTAAGGTCAGTGCTTGTAATTTTTGTTGGCCATGCGTTAATTAATTGCCACTGCATAGTTATTTTGCCGTTTTCATCAAGCAACCTGATCAATATTGTTTCCTTTTTGACCGTGCTCATAGCTATTTGATTGCGCCACACCCAAAAGTCATTGTTATTTACGAAAATCCCCCTTTTCAGGCTTATTATGGCGTATTTTACGATACCGGGCATTTTAATAGTTGAAAAGAAGGGGCTTTCGCTTTTCCGGTACTCTATCGCCTGGTTTTCTGGATCCATCCCTGAAGCTTCCTGGAAAGGTATACCTTTTAGCGTTGGTGTAAGATCAACTTCAAACAGAAATTTTGGCGTAGGCCACGTAGCGCCTTGCTGGTTATCGTTATCTGCCATGTATTGTTTTCTTAACTGGTTTGTTTAAATTATTTTTTTAAAGCCATTGTCTTACTTACTGCGGCCTATGAAACAACCCCACATACGCAGCCTTACCTAAAATATGCCCCTGCATTAACTTAAAAATATTCGCTTTGGTTTCCAGGGCAGTACTGCCTGCCTTTTCATTAAGTTTGATATCCAACGCAAATAATTCAAATATATAGTGGTGCAACGGGCCTAAAGCCGGGGCTCCGGGGCCCCTGTAGCTCGGTCCCGCGTAGCTAATTTGATAACTACTGTCTGGGAGTTGCGCCCCGATTGGCATTTTTTCCGGTAAAGCTGTGTACCGGCCGGAAATATTCCATACCAGCCAATGTAAATTATCCTCGGATGTTTTATTTAATGCCAGATCCACATCGTGCATCCAAAGAACAAAACTTTGGGTACCCGGTGGCACGTTAGTCCAGCTGAGTTCGGGGGAAACTGCCCCATCCGGAGAAGCCTGGGTGTACTTTATAGGAATAATTGCTCCATCGGCAAAAGCCTGGGTAGTTAGCCGCATTGGAGGCACTTGTACCGACCGTTGTCCGAATGCAATTGAAGCTATGCTTATTAATGAAGCAAAAACAATTGTTAATTTTTTCATTTCAGTAGTGTTGGTTTATAAATAATGTAACTCGTAAATATCTGTAATATTACCTGCGCTTTGACCTCTAATCCATCACTGCTTAAAGCCTGTCCAGCGCATTAATACAGATAACAGGTATCGCTACATTAATACCCACATAAAAAATAAACGTAATGATAAAGGTGATCCATTTATTTAATGTATTTAAGCCAGGATTATGCCGGAAAAGATATTTTATAAGTGTCTCCCTCCCAGCAATCAGTAATACGGTTACAAGGCTGATATCGTTTACAATTTCAGCAACCGAAATGGCGCCCGTGGCGGGTATCCTTGACATGATGATATTCAATGTTGCCGCCGCAAAAAACAAGCTGCCCACTATTACCCTCATTTTGTCGTTCTCAGATGCAAAAAAAGACAGGAAACCTAATAGGGCGGCTATATAAAGCGTAACAAAAACTTTGAGATAAATACCAACCCCGCCCCTTTTTATAAATACCGCAAACCTCAGTTGTGAATGTGTATTACGCTGGCTTTGAATTTTTCGCGGATCACCCAATGACGATTTAATTGTATGGGCTTTTGAAAGGATAAAATTTTTACCGATCTCAAAACCCGTTACTGACACCCTGCTGCTCACATTTGAATTGGCCGTATCGGGCACAAAAGCAAACTGGTGTACATCGTAGCTAACGCTTTCCAATTGTATGGCCAACAGATAATTATCCAACGGGTATTGGGATACATCGAAGAATTTGGTACTTGAGCCCACAATGTGAAATAAAACATAGGCAGAATCGCCTTTGCTGTTCAAGTAAAACGAATGTGTTTCAATATGTTCAATCGAGCCGTTTACAATTCTTACCGGCGCATTTTCAATCGTTATGGCGCCTTTTGCGGAATCTTTTAAATTGATAAAATTAATTTTCTTCGGATCCCATTTAAACCAGGCATAAAATTCATAGCTCCATTTAGCATGTACTATATCAAAATCCTGGATGCGGTCTAAATATACCCCGCCAATTACATGCTCAGGCTTCGATTCTTTTACCTGTGCCCAATCTATTTTCGTTAGCCCGATATCATCTTTCACAGGGCTTAGTTCAGCTTCTTTTTTCTCCCGATTTTCCGCAATAATTTGTTTGATATAGTTCTGACAGTAAACAAACAATACTACTAAACAAACTATTTGAAACAAGCCGATTACCGCAGCCTTAACGATATTTGGTTTTGAAAACATAGGGCAAAATAATTCAAAAAATTGTAATAAACAACCTTATCAACTACTATCCAACACTTTACATATTGTAATTTAGATAAGCAGCCCAATGCTTCCCATTGGAACCCGCAAAGGCGCTAAATAGTATAATGAGTCGAAAAATAAACATCAATTCCCCTTCGCCACCTGGTATTCCTTAATACGCTCCGCAACATCCACCATCGGTGCCACCCAAATATTTTTTTCATTTTGTTTAATAAAGTGCAAAAGCTGGCTATGCTCTTTTAGACCGACATTAAGGTTATGCCCACCGCCAACACCGTGAAAAAGAAAAACAAGAAGCGTATGCGTTTGCATAGCTTTTTTCACCAGGTCGATCATATAATCCGCAGATTGACCGTTTATAGCATAGCAGTCGATATTGTCCAGGTCAACCTTATCTATAGTTTGCAATCCCGGGCTTACCCCTCTTGCCCCGGCAAAATCTTTTTTAAGCTGGTCGTAAAAAAACACATCGCCAATTTTACGGTCGCCGCAGGGAAAGGCAAATGTACGCATGTCTTTACCGTCAATGGCCTTAAGCAGGGTGTTGTTCACCCGGATCTCGCTTACGGCGCGGCTAACCGTATATCTACTTAAATCATTATCAGGGCCGATAAAGCTCCGGCCCGGCAAACTGCCATCGCAGGGATGGAATATAGAATGATTGCCCAATTCGTGCCCATGTTTGGCAACAAGCCGCCATTCGTTCATCCGTTTGTTCACAACCGGCGATGAGCCTATTAAATAAAACGTGCCCTTTAATTTAAGCGAATCCAGTGCCGGGACCACATTATCAAGGTCAACATCTATTGCGTCATCGTAAGTTAGTACTACAGCGCATTGTTTATTGTTCCAAACCTGCGCGTTTTGAAGCCGGGCATTCGGCCCGGTTAATAACATTGGAATAAGCAGTAAACAGCTTTTTATATTCATAGTGGTAGTTTGGTTTATTAGCGGGTATCAGTTGTAAACGGCGAGGCGGGTAACCCTTCCTTATTATACAGGTTTGCCCCTTCAGGGTTATCTGCCCATGCATAACGAACATATAGCGGCCGGTTTACCTCATCGCTCCATACTATTACTTTATTATCTTTAATAATAGCATTTGCCCAAACGTACTTCCCTCTTACATCTGCTATGGCAAACTGGTTCAGTTCTCCCCCGCCCCTGGCCATCAGTCCACTGCCAATATTATTAAAGCTGATTATAATTTTATTGCCCTCAATTTTTGCCGATTGATAAACAGGGCCCGACGATACTGTTGCAGAATCACCGTAAGCAATTTTTTCCGCTGCCAGTGCCATCCTGTCGCCAACATCTTTTTTATCCAACGGATGTATATCATTCCATTCGCCGGCATCTATAGTTACAACCAAAGCAGTATTTGGTACTGATAAGGTTTTTAATTGTGCTTCGCGTAACCGTGCCCATTTGCTTTCTTCCGGCGAGTAATCCACCTCCATAAAGCCGGGCAGTTGCGCATAGATAAAAGGGATATTACCCTCCTGCCATTTATTGCGCCAGTCGGCAATAAGGGCTGGCAGTAACTGGTCGTACTCAGCTGGTTTATTTGTGTTGGCTTCGCCCTGGTACCATAGTATACCTTTTATAGGGTAATTTATTGCAGGCGCAACCATGGTGTTGTATAAACCTGTCGGTTCATTTTGTGCCGAAAAGGAGGAATAATTATCCTTATCGTTTTTTGGTGGGAATACCTCCCCCACCTTGTACTGCCACTCACCGCGCAGATCAAGCTGTTGAATGCCATCGGTAATATAATAAGGCTTATCGGGTACAAAGCCACCTTTACCTGCTGTATTGGTTATCCTGACTACAATTATATTTTTGCCGGGTTTTACGAGGTTAGCAGGCAAATTATAGCGCCTTGGCGGATACTGATATGTAATATTACCAACCTTTACACCGTTAAAATAAGTTTCATCTGCGTCCACTATCCTACCCATAAATAGCTTAGCCGGTTTACCTGCCATCGAAGCCGGTACATTTATTTCCTTACGGAACCATACCACCCCATTCAGGTTGCGCACACCCTGATCGTTCCAGTAACCGGGAAGCCAGAAACTATGCCACCCTTCGGCAACGTAAGCGGTATCATACCATTTTATACGACCATCCAGGCCTTTATCAGTTATTTTAACAGGCTTGTTATCAAGTTTCTTTCTTTCGGCATCATGCCTTAAAATATTGTTCATATAAGCCGTGTCCCTTAATACCGTTAGTCTGTCGGCGTATTCAGCAATACTTTTTATCCCATCCTGGCTTATCCAGGCCTGTATAGGTGTGCCACCCACGCTCGAATTAATTAGCCCGATAGGCACATGATGTTTTTCATAAAGCTGTTTCGCAAAAAAATAGCTGGCGGCTCCAAAATTAAGCACGTCATTAGGGTTGGCTTCCATCCATTTGCCTGGCGGAAAATCATCGCGTACCCTATTCACGTCTGACACTGTTGGAATAAAAAAATTTCTGATCTGCGGATAATCCGCCATGGCAATCTCGCCGGGATATTTTTCTTTGACCCTTTCCATCGGTATCACCATGTTTGATTGACCCGAGCAAAACCATACGTCGCCCACCAAAATATCATGAAGAATAATATGGTTGCTGGCCATTATATCCATTGTATAAGGGCCGCCTGCCTTCATTGCCGGAATGGTAATCGACCACTGGCCATTTTTGTCGGCAATAATATTGTAGCTATGACCATTAAACTTTATTTTAACATTTTCACCCGGAGAAGCCGTACCTCTTATTTTTATTTTGATATCTCGTTGAAGTACCATTCTATCGCATATCAATTGCGGAAGGTGAACCTGGGCAATTGAAAACTTGCACGTAAATAAAATAGCTGTTATTAAAGTTATTATTGAAAAACTGTATCTGATTTTCATTTATAAAAAGTTGATCATTGATGTAAACACAAGGTAAGCCGGCGCAATGCCTGGATAGCTGCCAATCTAAATGGAGGTAAATATCAGAAAAAAAAATCATTCGGCAATCGATTGCTTTAATTGATTGAAAGACCACGTGACTTCGATAAACGCGATCCGAACCAATTTATTTTCTTTTTTAATCCCATTCTAATCTGCCTTTAATTCCCCTCTAATTTGCCTGTTATACCTTTGTGGCTGTTAGGTAAAACTAACAAGCAAAAGATTTTTACTACGGTATGCTTTTATGTATCGATGCGCAGCAGGGATGTTTTGGGCAGAAACTTTATTAAGACCTGTAAAACGCCCCCCATTATAAAGAGACGTAATACCCCTATAAAATACTTAATACCCCTAAGGATGTTGAGTTTGTTGAAGGCAGTGCGGCTTAATGCTGCACTTGCCTGATACGACAATTCCAATACATTTATCGATTACAATACCTATAATAATTTCCTAAATCTGTCGAAATTATGCAAACCTAAAATATCGGCGCATCTGCGTTGGCATATATTTTAATATTTGCATCCCCCATTTAGGTGATTGACATTCGCGCCCGAATGTGATAGCTTTGGTATTATAAATCACCATTCTATGAAAAAACTTGTATTTGGTATGGCATTACTCTTCTTCATGTCGAAACTGTTGGCGCAGGATTGCTCGCAGTATATGTACATGCAAAAAAATAAGACCATTGAGATGACATCTTTCAATGATAAAGGAGATGTAACCTTTAAATCAGTTACCAGGGTTGCTGATGTGAGTACGGCGAACGGGATAACTACGGCGAATGTTGTTGCTGAGGCATATGATAAAAATGGGAAATTAATTAATTCATCAAATGTTGCCTATAAATGTAATGGTGGAGTGATGATGATGGACATGAGTTTAAATTCTCAGCAACAGTCGCAGCAAAATGTCAAAATGGATATTAAAGTAATAAGTAAGGATTACATGGAATTTCCGGCAGGAATACAAGTTGGGGATCATTTAAAAGATGCCACCACCCAAATGGAGTCAACAATGAATAATGGCACAACGGTTGTTACTACCATTAAGATTACCGATAGGATGGTTGAAGGAAAAGAAACTGTTACCACCCCTGCAGGAAGTTGGGATTGTTTTAAAATAACGTCAAAAACTACATCTTCAACTGTTTTCAAAGGCGCCAGCGCCGATACTATCAACAACGCAATGAGCGCGATGGACAAGCTTAGGGCCAAACTGGGTAAATTAGGGCCAAAAATGCCGTCGAACACTTCAGAAAACACAGCGTGGTATATGCCTGGTTTTGGAATGGTAAAATACAAAGGCAAAACCTTTGTTATGGAACTCACTGCAATAAATTAGTTGTAAGCTTAATGGGCAGAGATTCGTCTAAAACCGGAAACACTGTCTTCCTTTCTCAAATCTCATATCTCACATCTAAACTATCCTGTTTTTCAGTGCTTTTGCTACCGCCTCGGATTGGTTATGCACATGTAGCTTTTCATAAATATTGCGGATATGGCTTTTTACAGTTTCGAAACTGATATTAAGTGCGGCAGCTATCATTTTATAGCTATGCCCTTTTACAAGATCGTTAAGTATTTCTTTTTCACGAACTGTGAGATCGTATTTTTCTATCGCGCCATAACTGCTCTGCACAAGATGATCTAAAACCATGCGTGCAATATTAGCACTAAGCGGCGCGCCGCCTTCAAGTGATTCTGCAATAGCGACAAACAATTTCTCAAAACAATATTTCTTTAATAAATATCCAGAGGCGCCGGCGCATATGGCTGCTATCACGTTTTGATTATCATCAAAAACGGTAAGCATTATAATTTTCACTTCTTTGTTAACCTCCCGGATCAACCTAACTGCCTCTATCCCACTTCTTAAGGGCATATCGATATCCATCAGGATAACATTGGGCTTTAAGGTTTCAATGTCATTTAAAACATCTATGCAATTTTGAAAAGCTCCTGCACAAACATAGCTATCAGATGTATTAATGAGTTGTACCAATGCCTCGCACAAGTCGGTGTTATCCTCGTATATCAAAATGTTTGTTTTCATTAATTTCTTTTTCAGTCAGCCAGTCAACTGCGATATTTATTTAAAAAACAAACCGGGATTGGTTGGTTGATAGTCGTCCGTGTTAAATGTAAGCAGATTATTTATCATTTATTGCTACCGAAATCGGGGGATATGGAAACTCAAAGAGACGGAAGTGCCTTTATTTTTTTCGCTTTTAATATTAAATACTGCATCAATTTTACTTGCCCTATGCTTCATATTGTATATGCCATTGCCCGGAGAAACCGATTTCAGGCTAAATCCTTTGCCATTATCGTTTATGGTTAGGGTGCAGATATCTTTTTGCCTTGTTAAACGAATTTCAATAAAAGTGCATTGGGCGTACTTTGAGGCATTACAAATAGCTTCTTTAAAAATAAGATATAGTTCCTTCCTTGTCCCCATTCCAATTTTCAGGTTTTCCATATCACCCTCAACAATTAAGTTGAACGGAATGCCCTGTACTTCTAATATCTCAGCAAGATATTCACGTGCTTTTCGTAAAAAATTATCCACACTGTCATTCCTGGTATTGATAGACCATACGATATCTGATAATGCATCAAGTGTTTTTTCAGACCGGCTGCTTATTTTTTCCAGTAATTCGCGGCTGCTATTTTGGTCTGAGTTTATTTTCTGTAAAGCAATCTTGCTAAAAATATTTATCCCGCTAAGCGTCGAGCCTATATCGTCATGCAGGTCACGCGCTATTTTGTCGCGCAGTTGAAGCGTCATTTGTAGCTGGTTCATCTTGTAGGCGTATATTATGTATATCATACTTACAATAATTGCGACAACGCTTAAATAAAACCACCATCGGTGCCAGAAAGGGGGAGAAATGATAAGGATAAGCTTAGCCGGGACATTATTCCATACGCCTTCATTATTACAGGCTTTTACATTAAAAATGTAAGTACCTTCATCTAAATTGGCATAAGAAACATAACGGCGCGTACCTGCATCATTCCATTTTTTGTCCAGGCCGACCATTTTATAAGCGTATCTGTTAAGTTTTGGCTGGGTGTAGTTTAGCGCAACATATTCAAACGAAAAATAGTTTTGGTTATAGTCCAGTTTAATAGTTTCTCCCTTGTGTATATCGTAATTCTTATCAAAGATCTTCAAATCGGTTATTAATACATCGGGGAACTGGGTGTTTTTCTGGATACTTGCCGGGTTAAAGTTGTATATACTGCCTTTGGTCCCAAATGAAACGCTGCCATCATCATCGGCTATTATTGAATATAACCCGTCCAGGTTTTGAATGCCATCCTTTTTATCAAAAACCGTAAATTTTTTTTCTTGAAGATTAAAATTAATCACGCCTGCGTTAGTTAATAGCCAAAGGTTATTTTGTTTGCCGGGTACTATAGATAAAACATTCATCGAAGGCAGGTCATCTTTAATCGTTGTTATTAATGGATTTTTAAGCCCCCAATCTGTTTTCCATAAGCCGTAATTCTCAGTGCCTATCCATACGTCCTTCCCATTTTTATAAATTGTATTAATTGTAAGGTTATTAAATATAGCATCGTTTGTATTATTCCACCGTACCTTTTCATACCTGCCTATATTGGTGTGCATTAAAATTAACCCAGTAAAATATCCGCTTGCCAGCATGCTGTCGTTTGATAGTTCGCAAAATGTATTTATTTCATTTATTTTATCTAATGAGTTTCGTTGTATATAATGATATGAGATGAATTTTTTTGAGATGGGATCGAACCTGAAAATGCCATCACTGTGTGTACCGATCCACATCCTGTTCTCTTTATCAATATACAAAGCAGTTATTATGCTTTTAATGTCATCCGTTTTAAATATTTCAGACTTCATCAAAGCAACGTTAGCACCCGCATTCCTGACAACTTTTACCAGCATATTTCTTGAAGTAAACCAAGTAGTTTCGTTTCTGTCCTTAGTTATATTAAATACTGCGAAGTTCTCGGGCAGGCCTAAAACCTTGCTGTAATCAGTCAATATGCCTTTATGTTGGTCATAGGTAAATATGCCTTCATACATGCCCATCCACCACAAGCCATCCTTTTCTTTAAGCATGCAAATGGGTGAAATATGAGCCGGTACAAGCCCCGTATCTGTTTTTAACAGCAGGTCCGTTTTTGAAAGGTTAATTTGGTGGGGATCACATTTAAATATCCCGTTTTCCGAACCGATCCAGATAATATCCGACCTGTCGCGAAATAAGGCTACCACCGACCCTGATATTTTATTTTCACTTTTCCACTCAACAGGATAATTGATAAATTTATTTTTTGACGGGATAAATATCGTCAGCCCGCCTTCTTTATTACCGATCCAAATGTTGCCATCCCGGTCGGGCAATAAGGACTTTATTATTTTATATGGTACAAGATTAACATTGTCTGTTTGGTGCGACCATGATTTTATTTTTTCCGTTTTAGGATCAAACATCACAAGGCCTGCCCCCCAGGTGCCAAACCAAACATTACCTGCCTTGTCGATCAGTGACTTTGTAAAAGGTATCTTCGAATTTTTGTCTATCCTGGGAAAAATTGGTATATCAGGATGATAGAATTTGTAACTGCCGTTTGATTTGGTAAAACAGTAAAAACCATTAGCCCCGGTTAAATATAGATGCCCCTTATGGTCATCGGCGAGTGAACTTATGCCTACGTTTCTTCCAAAAGCCGGAATTTTATGCCACTGGCTTGTTTTTTTATTAAATTCATATAAACCATCGGCCGTCCCCGCCCAAAAAACCGAATCGTTCTTTGGAAGTATGGCAAATACATCCCGGAATTTTTTTGCCTGAAAATTTCTTATCCGCTGCGAACTGATATCAATACAACTTAAGCCCGCTATCGACCCTATCCACAAATTTTTATTTTCAGGATATAAAAACCAGATTGTGTTATTAACTAAAGAAGTAGAGTCACCCGGTAAATTTCTGAACGCTTTATAACTGTAGCCGTCATACCTGAAAAGCCCCTCGCCAGTACCAAACCAAATAAAACCATCTTTGTCCTGCTGTATATCATTTATATAGTTGTTTGAAAATTCTTCATCCTGTACTTTTTCAATATGCAGGTTTTCGATATTTTGCCCATATATTGAAGATGTTATGCACAACAAGTAAAAAACGACGAGTGGAAATGGAAGATCAAAGGCCTTTTTTAGTGATAGGGAATATTTAATAAGGCACAACTTCATTTAAGCATTGGTTAGCATACCGGCACTAATATACCAATAATTGAACAATTACTAATTCGCAAATACCCCGTACCGATTGGGAATATTATCTATATCTTCGGCATTTTAAATTTGTATAGTCAACGGTTGTTGTAGTTTTAAACTTTATGAAAGCCAAAAACGGCCGGTAGGGCTTTTGTTACAGATAAAAATTAACATTTTTTAAGAATTAATATTGATACTAATACAATCCTTTATACGTTTGCATAACCGGTGCAACTAAGTCCGGGCAATAATATTAACGCTAAATAAAACAACAACCCCCTGTTCCCATAACATGAAAAAAAACTTTACTATTCTATCAGCTCTTTTAATTACACTATTCTCTTTAAATGTAAAAGCACAGGACGATGCACCACAGGCTAAAAGCTATATGGCTATAATAGGCGGCTATTCAATACCACAGGGTAGCTTTGCCCAGGGAAATTATAGCAACAACAGTGCTGGGTTTGCGAAAAAGAGTGGGACATTGGGTTTTGATTTCGGGATTTACCTTTATAAAAACCTGGGCCTTGGCATAACCTTCACTTACCAGGACAATGGCGAATACAACTCAACCGACGTGCAGAACCTTGCTAACGGATATAATGCTTCTTTTGTTAAGGACGAAACCAACGTTACCGCAGTTGGCCGCTACCAAAGCGTCAACTTTTTGATTGGGCCGCAGTATACATTCTTATATAAAAAGTTTGCACTTGATTTAAGGGCGTCGGCGGGTTTAATAAAAAGTATTTCAACGCCTACACTCGGCGTAGTTTTCGATAATTCAAACAATTCGGCAACTTATCTCAACCAGCTTAACTCCGGCGCCAATGCATGGGGATACAGTGGCAGCGCGGGTGTTCGTTACGCGTTGACAGATAGCTGGGATATTGGTTTTAAATGCAGCTATATAAATTCTTCTGGGATAAAAATTGAAAATTCGGGCCCTACTTATACCGGTGTTGGCCGCTATCAAACCAAACTGCCCATTACCGAACTTCAAACCACACTTGGGATCACGCTTAAATTTTAATTTATCGATTGACTGGCAGTTTGCTGGGGCATAAAATTTTATGTGCTTTGTTATGTTGCATGCGATAAATCGCGGAGGAAAAAAAGTTTTGTGCAAACCCTGCGATTTGATATTATATTGGCTATCAACAATATAATATCAAAAACCGTAAAAGTGTAAACCCTATTTACTTGTTTAATTTGTTTGGAATTTGACTTAATCAACCCAATTAACCTACTTCTCGCAAGCGGGGTCGTCTGTGACTATCTTTTTTTCGATTCTTCTATCAGGGATAAACCACACACAGGCAACCAAAATATAAAGCCCGAAACTTACAGTTGAATTTAGCCATGAAATGCCGATAGCAATGGCATAAATACATATAGATATATTACCCTTCCAGTCCTTCCCTATAGCTTTGGCTAGCAATGAATTTTTGCCATGATGTCTTATCAGCGCCAGCATTAAAAGCCCGTAGGCTATTGCATTCATTAGCAGCACAACACCATAACAAGTAACTGGCCAGCGGGCAAAATCATTTTCGCCCATCCAGGCAGTAACAAATGGTACCAGCGAAAGCCAGAAGAGCAAATGCATATTTGCCCAAAGAATGGTACCATTTACCGATTCAGCTGCCTGCATGGTATGATGGTGATTATTCCAGTAAATGCCAATGTATATAAAACTAAGGATGTAGCTGATAAAAACCGGGCAAAGCGGCAACAACGACCTGATGTCGGCACCATGCGGACCGCCTGGTATTTTCAACTCCAAAACCATTATAGTAATGATAATGGCGATAACACCATCGCTGAATGCTTGTAAACGTCCTTTGTCCATAATTTTAGGTTAAAGGTAAAAGGCGAAAGGTAAAAGGTTTTTTGTAAATTTTCATTTAACGGATTAAAATTTTCAGCTCGCCTGTCTATTGTGTTTTCGAAGGGGGCCCCAGGCAAACCCTTTACCTTTAACCTTTCGCCTTTTACCTCCTTTCCTATGGTAACGCAAAACAAACATAACTATCGCCCGATTTACTACCTATTTTACCACCGCCACAGGCTATTACCACGTATTGTTTACCGTCAATTGAATAAGTGGCGGGTGTAGCATATCCCGCGGCTGGTAATTTTGCTGCCCAAACTTGTTTACCCGTTTTTTTATCAAAAGCCCTTATCATTTCGTCCTTTGTAGCGGCAACAAATACCAAACCGCCTTTGGTTACCAATGGGCCGCCATATAATTCGGTACCGGTAATGGGTATGCCTTTTTTTGTTAATTCGGGATACTCGCCTAATGGCACTTTCCACAAAAGCTTGCCTGACGTAAGGTCTACAGCGTCAAGTGTTCCCCAGGGTGGTTTAATACCCGGGTAGCCGTCAGTGTCGAGAAAACGCTTATAACCATTCATGGTATAAGGGATATCGTTTAGCTTATTTTTTGATACTGGTTCTTTTGAAATTATTTTAGCATCTGAAGCTTTTTCCGGCAGTTTTAATAAGAATGCAAGGAGGGCCCTTTTATCATCCATTGTAATTTGTTTAAACGAGGGCATCATATTGCGGCCGTTTGCCACGATCTGGCTTACCTGTTGCTCATTATATTTTTTACCGATATTGACCAATGAAGGGTAAGCTGTGCCATTTCCCTTTAATTCGGGGCCATGGCACGAGATACAGTACTTATTATAAATAGTATGCCCCATGCCTGCTAATGTATGATCATCTGTATTTTTTGGCACATCAATCATCACCTGCGCCCAGGGCATATCGGTATTGCTGATGTACATAATTTTTGTTTCGGGATCAACCGCCGCGCCGCCCCACTCGCCGCCACCATCAAAGCCGGGAAATATCCAATCGCCATCCTTGCTTGGCGGGGTAAACATGGTATTGTATTTTACTTTATTGTATTTTGTCAGCATAGCCTTATGTACCTCTGGTGAAATATTCGTTACATCTTCGGGCCCGAAATGCTGGCGGGCAAAAGGTTGCGGCAATGATGGTATAGGCTGTGTTGGCCAGGGTTGTTCGCCCGGCAAGGCATTTGTTGGTACAGGTTTTTCTTCAATCGGGAATATTGGCTGCCCGTTGGTACGGTCGAACATAAAAATAAACCCGTGTTTGGTGATCTGCGCTACAGCATCTATTGTTTTTCCGTTATGTTTTATGGTGACCAGGTTTGGGTTTGCAGGCAGGTCGCGGTCCCACATATCATGATGTATAACCTGGTAGTGCCAAATGTATTTGCCGGTTGCAGCATCCAGCGCGATCAAACAGTTAGCAAACAGGTTGGGGCCTTTACGATGTGCCCCATAAAAATCACCGCCAACCGAACCAGTCGGAACATAAACAATACCGCGTTTTTCATCTAAAGCCATACCGCCCCAATTATTGGCCGAGCCTAACTTTTTCCACGCGGTGCTATCCGGCCAGGTATTAAACCCAAATTCTCCGGGATGTGGAATGGTGTGAAATATCCATCTCAACTTGCCGGTCAATACATCGTAAGCCCGGATATGCCCCGGTGCCGCATCTTCTGATTCATCAACCCTTGCGCCTATTATAAGTAAGTCCTTGTAAATAATGCCGGGTGTAGTACCCGAAACATACGATTTTACTTTGCGGCCCAGGTCTTCAGTAAGGTCTAAATAACCTCCTTTACCAAAATTCATTATGGGTTGGCCATTACCCGCATCAATAGCATAGGTTTTCTGCCCAACACTATAAAAAATGCGTTTATTATCCCCGTTTTTGCCTTCCCAATAAACCACACCGCGGCATACCTTGTAATAAGCCATTGGATCATTCTTTTTTGAAGTATCCTGGCTTGCGGGATCGAAAAGCCATTTTTGTTCGCCGGTAGCGGCATTTAGTGCAAATAATTTTAGTTTGGGACTGGTACCGTAAAGTATACCGTCAACCATTATGGGGTTGCATTGGTTCTGGCTGCGGTTTGCGCTGTCTTTATCATTGGAGGTATATGTCCAGGCTACCTTAAGCCGGTTAACATTTTGTAATGTAATTTCATCGTTAGATGAATACCTGTTACCATCTTTTGAACCGGCATAGGTACGCCAACCAGCATAACCGTTACCCGATGAATGTCTTTTACAGGATATAATAACAGATGCAATAACGCACAGGAGTAACAGTTGCAGGTTTTTCATGAAATGGATTAAATTAACCAGGTTTTAAGGGATTAAAGCTAATCACATTCTGTTAAAAACAAAAAACTTTCATGAAGAGGCAAGGAACAATGGCCAAATGTTACCAATTGTGTGTGTTTTGCATATAAAAACCATCAAAAAGTTGTTACCACCAAATTTTTATATGCTCCAATAGTGCTGTTGCCCAACCAAAAGCCAACAGAGCCGCTTTTCACGCTACTGTCCAACAGACTATAAATAAAATCGGGTGTTGTATGGTGATTAACAAATACAGTGAGTTTGCCGCCTTTTACAATTACTTTAATGTGGAACCAACCGTGCAGCGGTAAAGTGGTTTTTCCCTGGTACTTATCAGCCTCGTAATCCCACCAGTTAAAATCATATTTTTTTTCGGGCATGTATTGGATTGCATTTATCGTTCCTGAGCTTTCGGGCCTGAAATAAACCGACTCATAATGATGATCATCCTTTATTCTGAAGGCCAAGCCAACAAACCCGTTTTTATCACCTGGCCAGGCCGCATCCAATTCAATAATTCCATCTTTAAACTCCAGGCCTTTTGGATAGGCAGTACTCGCCGATTTGTAATTATCGATTTTTCGCTTCAGCAACAGCGCATTTTGACCTTTATATTGCCCAAAAGCATAATCGAGCGTATCCGTACGCGGGATGGTCCAATCAGTTGGTTTTATAACCGAATAGTTATGAACTGTAGGTTTTGGCTGTGCATAAGCATTGTTAAAAATCAATGACATAAGCAGGATGCATAAAATTTTCATTGTTTTTTTGTTATTTCAAGGTTTGCAAAATCGCCGTTAAGGCCCAGGGCATCTGTCCACAAGCCTACAAAGCCATTGTTACGGTTACTCAACTTTTTTACTTTTAATGAGGCAACCGGCGAATGGTTTACATATACCGTAATTTCATTTTCCGCCACCACAATACGTATGTGAAACCAATCAGTTGGCCTAAGTGATGGAGTAACTGTATTTTCATAAACTAAGGGATGCTCCTTTCGCAACCTGTACCAGGGATATTCGGGCTCACTTATATATTCAACCATATGTTTTTTGCGAAGGGAATCCGTTGATTGAAAATTGAATGGGCGAAAATAAATGGCTTCATAAGTAATGGTATCAATCGCATGAAATGCTATTCCTACAAAACTTTGCTGTAAAACATCTTTCCCCCGTATATCAACGTCGATACTTCCTGTTGAAAACGTAACGTTTTTCAGCAACACTATGCCTTTAGCTGTCACACCCCGCCCGTTAACGGCGTCAATAACATTTACGTGTTGCGCGGGGCAGTAAATAAGTTTGCCTTCTTTAAACAGTTCGCCTAAATTATATTTCCTAACTTTTTGCGCGTGGCTCAAGGATGTCATCAACAAAAAGGAAAAGAACATCGGCCGAAATAAAAGATTGTTCATTGTGTTTTGAGATGTTTAATTTTAACCAAAACTCATAAATATGCTGCAAACACACGGTTCAAACCTGTTTCAATTATGTTCAATTTTTATAACGGCAGATTTCGCTCTAAATAAGTAAAAGAAGGTAGCTACTTTTAACCCGGATGGAAAAAGAAAAACAATTGCTCATTAAGTGCCGTAGCCTGATCGAGGACGATCTCAATTGGGGGGACAGCAGCACGTGGAGTAATGATGATTTTGAACAGCTAAGCGAAAAAATTTTTGAAAAGACAAGGGTACAGCTAAGCATTTCGACCCTTAAGCGGATATGGGGCAAAGTGCGCTATGAAAATTTCCCTACAACAGCGACGCTAAATGCGTTAACGGGTTTTCTCGGCTATGATAGCTGGAGGGCTTTTAAACAAAAAAACAGTATTAATGAACCTGCCAATGCTGTCGAAAATACCACCAATTTAATAACTGAGGCCGGGCGCCAAATACACCCAGGTAAGGCAAAGCCAAAATTTGGAAAAATTAATGCTGCTTTTATTTTTATTGGATTACCGCTGATAGCGGCGGTAATATTTTACATGTCGTTCAAAAAAAGGTCAGCTAACATTGACCTTTCAAAAGTAAAGTTTGAAGCGGTAAAGATTTCGGATTCGCTGCCAAATTCGGTCGTTTTTAATTACGATGCGTCGGTTTTTAAATCGGACAGTGTTTACATACAACAATCATGGGACCCAACGCGCAAGGAGCGGATTGACGGAAACGGCAGACAATATACTTCCATCTATTACAATCCAGGCTATTTTATGGCAAAGCTGATTGTAGACAATGAAATAAAAAAAGAATGCGTGGTATCCATAAAAACAAATGGCTGGAAGGGCATCATTGAACAAAAGCCGGTACCGATTTATCTTTCCGCACACGAAATAAGAGGCAAAGGGTTTATGGGCATATCTGACAGTTTGTTCCACGCAAAAATTGGCTTACCTGTATTTAATGATACCTGGGTAAAATTCGCCAACGTGCAGGAATTTGAAGGCATAGATGCAGGAAATTTTGCACTCGAAACCACTTTTAGAAACGCATCGGCAGTAGAGGCATCAGTTTGCCGCAAGGTAAATGTGGTACTTTTAGGGGCAGGTATGGCTATTGTTATCCCATTTTCGGATAAAGGCTGTATTTCTGATCTTAACCTGCTAAACGCTGGCAATTATATAAGCGGTAAAGATCATGATATGAGCGCTTTTGGTTGCGATTTCAGCCAATTTCAAAATTTAAAGTGCAGCGTTGAAAATCACCATTTAAAAATTTATCTCAACAATAAACTTATTGTGGATACCCCGCAAAAACAAACATTAGGCAAAATTGAAGGCATAAGGTTTGAATTTGAAGGTGCAGGCCAGGTAAAGTACGTTAAATTATCAACACCGACGGCAGGTATTTATGAGGATAGGTTTTGATAGATTTACCAGCCTATTTTATACTTAAGTCATTTTGGCGGGGCCAGTTTTTATACCCCATCTTAAATTGTCTCACCAATCTACAACTCAAGGTCGTATTATTTAATTATTTCCCGGATAGTGTTGTCGCCATAGTCGGCTATATAAACATTCCCTGCGGCATCTACCGCAAGTCCATACGGGCCAACAAGTAAGTTACCTTTAGTTGTACTACCTGTACCGCTGCCTAATGTAGTTACTGCACCGGCGGGGCTAATTTTTTGCACCACATTATTCCCATAATCTGTTACATAAACATTATCCGCAACATCGACCGCTACACCCGTTGTGCCATTAAAAGTAATTGCTGTGCCCGGGCCATGGGCAATACCCCCACCTGCTATGGTTGTTACCAACCCGGCCGGTGTTATCTTCCTTACCAGGTTATTTCCGTAATCGGCCACAAACACGTTACCTGTGGCATCTACTGCTACCCCCGTAGGCTGGTTAAATGATGCTTTAATACCCGAGCCATCAGAAGACCCAGGACTGGTACTGCCTGCAATAGTAGTTACAGCCCCGGCCTGGTTGATTTCGCGTATGGTGTTATTACCATAGTCGGCTACATAAACATTGCCAGAGGCATCTACCGCTATTCCCTGCGGGAAATTAAATGAAGCCAGATTGCCTGTGCCATCGGCCGAACCAGGCAAGCCGCTCCCTGCTAAAGTGGTTACGAGGCCAGCGGGGCTAATCTCCCGTATTAAATGATTGCCATCATCCGCCACGTACACGTTACCTGCATTATCAACGGCAACACCAGTTGGCTGATTAAACGAAGCGTAAGTACCGTTACCATTGGCCGAGCCAGGTATTAGGTTGCCTGCCAGCGTTGTCACCAATCCACCGGCAGTTATTTTGCGGATCATATTGTTGCGAAAATCAGCCACATATAAGTTGCCCGAGGCATCAAAAGCTATACCCGTAGGCCCGTAAAATGAAGCATTTGCTCCGGTACCGCTGGACGACCCCTCGCTGATACCGCCTGCTAATGTGGTAACAGCTGCAGCTGCGTTAGCGGCGGGCGTATTAAATTCAAGTTCTTTACCGCATGAGGTAATTAATAGCACTATGGAAATAAGCAATAAAGTTTTTTTCATTTAATTTCAGTTCGCGACCATTAGGCTTTTGATATGCCCAAGCCGGAGCGCTAACAAATTTAACATTTATTACGTTATCTTTTGTCGTAAAAAGTGGCCCAAAATACTTCAAAGCGAGCATCTTATTTTTAAACCATTTAGCTTTCAACGGGTCTATAAATCATAAATAAACATTTGACAAATTAAATTTAACATCACTATGAAAACGATCAAATATTTTGCTTTGCTATTGGTAATGGCGGCAAGTTTCAGTTCTTGTGTAGTAAGGGAACATGGACCAGGATGGGTACCTGGGCATTATAATTACGGCCCATACGGTGGTCGTCACTGGGTACCGGGTCATTATAATTAATTATCACAAATACCTTCAAATAAAGCAGGGCTGCCTTATCGGGCAGCCCTGCTTTATTTGAAATAATATTTTACACCTTAGTTGCCGGATGGCGCCGGTTTCCCAATAAGCGTCATAAACTGATCGAGTTTTGGAGTAATAATAATTTCCGTACGCCTGTTTTGCGATTTACCCATATCCGTACCGTTATCGGCTATAGGGTTATATTCACCGCGCCCTCCCGCTGTTAAGCGTTTAGGGACAACATTGTAGGTAGTCTGTAATGCCTGTACTACTGATGATGCCCTTAAGGCGCTCAAATCCCAGTTGTTGCGGATATTTACTTGCGAAATAGGTACATTATCGGTATTACCTTCAACCAACACATCGTAATTTGAGTAGTCGTTTATGATCTTCGCTACTTTGCTTAATATGCTTCCTGCCGTAGGCGAGATCATATAGCTGCCCGATTTATAAAGCATATTGTCGGATAGCGAAATATAAACTACACCTTTAAGTACCTTTACATCAACATCTTTCGCTTCATCAGGTGTTAGTGATCGTGTTAGGTTGTTGGTAAGTATCTGGTTCAGCGAGTCGCTCTTATTTTTGAGTTCCACCAGGTGCTGGATGTATTTATCCGATGCTGTTATCTGGTCGGCCAGTTTCGCAATATTCACATTTCCCTGGTTTGTGCCTGCTAAACACTTATTTAATGCATCCTGCAAAGCGGCTGCATTTGATTTTGCCGATGCAATCTGATCTTGTAAACTTTGTACTTGCCCTCTTGAATTGGCAAGCTCTTGCTGGGTAACCTGCCAGCTTTGTTTCAGGTTACGGTTGGTGTCAAGTGACCGGTTATAATCCGACTGTAGTGCAGCATACTTTTTATTGCTGACACAGCCTTGGGTCAATGCTGCCCCCAATAAGATAACAGGTAACAAAAATTTAATTTTCATGTCTGTACTAATTTATCAAGTGATCATAACCATTTATGATCATCATATATCAGTAACAAAACATAACCATTAAAGTTTAATGTATTTAATTCATGGACTTTGTAATGGCCTTTTGAAAACAAAAAACGCCTGCAGCCGTTATCTGATTAGAGTTATAGTTTATGATTGATTGGTATACCGGCAGGTTCCGCGTTTTACTATAAAGATTGGGCAGGGCCTATAATATCCCTGCACCAACAAAGTTTATGCTTGTTCTTCTAAAACCCTCACTTCACCCGGCTTTCCATTCTTAAATGCCTTTCTCGGCGTTAGCCCCAACAACTCAAACATAGCCATATCGGTATCAAATGATGGGTTTGGCGTAGTTAACAGCTTATCGCCTGCAAAAATCGAATTTGCACCAGCCATAAAACAAAATGCCTGCTCAACCAAAGTCATTTCGGTACGGCCTGCCGAAAGGCGTACAACCGTCCTTGGCATAATAATACGGGTAGTAGCTATCATACGTACCATATCCCAAACAGAAACCCGTGGCTGGTCGCCAAGTGGTGTTCCCTGAACAGGCACCAAAGCATTGATTGGTACTGACTCAGGATGTTTGGGTAAATTTGATAGCGTTTTAAGCATGGAAATACGGTCTTCCACTGTTTCGCCCAAACCTATAATGCCCCCGCTGCATACTGTTATCTTTGCTTTGCGCACATGCTCAAGGGTTTTTAAACGCTCGTCATAAGTGCGGGTAGTAATAATGCGTTTATAATCTTCTTCGGATGTATCGAGGTTATGGTTATAGGCGTACAGGCCAGCGTCGGCAAGCCTTTGCGCCTGGCTTTCAGTAAGCATACCAAGTGTACAACAAACCTCCATATCAAGCTCGTTTACTGCCTTCACCATATCGATAACCTTATCAAAATCGCGGTTATCGCGTACTTCGCGCCATGCGGCCCCCATACATAACCTTGATGCACCGCCATTTTTGGCTTTCTGTGCTGCGGCAATAACTTCGTCCTTTGGCATTATAGCGTGCACATCAACACCTGTGTTATAACGGGCTGCTTGCGGGCAATAAGCGCAATCCTCCGGACAGCCGCCTGTTTTTATAGATATTAACGAGCTTATCTGCACTTCCGAATAATCCTTATTTTCACGGTGTACAGTAGCGGCCTCGTAAACCAGGTCTAATAAAGGTCTGTGATATATCTCGGCTATTTCTTCTTTTGTCCAGTTGTATCTTACTTCGGTCATTGTATAATATTTCGGTGTGCCTTATTTAGGGGCAATTATAATAAAAACTTCGTTACCTTAATGGTGCAAATGCGGCAATAAAAGTTTGGATGCAAACCATAAGGGCAGAAAAAACCCGGCGCAATCAGTAAAGGTAGTTATAATGATGGATGATGCTACTGCAGGGTCTATCCCTATTCTTTTCAATATTAATGGAATAGATGCACCTGTTAAACCCGCCACAATAAGATTACCTGTCATAGCTAAAAACAAAACAAGGCCCAGTAATGGGTCGGCATCATAAAACCAGGCAATAAAAAAAACAATGACGCCGTTTGCTGCGCCATTAAGCATGCCAACCAAAAATTCTTTTAAAACAGCATTATATGATTGCTTATCGGTAAGGTCGTTTAATGAGATACGCCTTACTGTTACTGCCAGCGCTTGTGTAGCGGCATTACCGCCCATACCGGCAATAATGGTCATATAAGCTGCAATTGGGGCAATTAGTGCAACTGTACTATCAAAATGCCTGATAACCGATGCAGCTAAATATGCTGTACCAAGGTTGATCACCAGCCATGGCAGGCGGCTTTTTACTGCATCTTTCCAGTTACCGCTCAACTCTTCGTCTTCTGATACACCCGAAAACTTTAAAATATCCTCGGTACTCTCCTGCTCCATTACATCTATAATATCGTCGACGGTAACCCTACCAAGTAGCTTCATGTTATCATCAACAACCGGGATAGTGGTTAAATTGTATTGAGAGATGAGCCCGGCAACCTCTTCCTGGTCAAGGTCAGCCTTTACATATACAAAATCGGTATTCACCAAATCACTTACGTGGGCATCTGCTTTCGCCGTCAGAATCGACTTTATAGACAATATTCCCTGTAAAATATTCGCATCGTCAACCACATAAATGGTGTAAAATTCCTCCATTTCTTCCGATTGGCGAATGATCTCGTCCAAAGCATCTTTTTTATCAAGCCCGATATTTACTTTGATGATCTCGGAGTTCATCAAACCGCCCGCAGTATCCTCATCATATTTCAGCAGGGCACGTATGCTATCGGCATCTTCCTGGTCAATATCTTTTAATATCTCAGTTTGTTCATCCTCATCCAGCTGCGAAATAATATCTGTTGCATCATCATAATCCAGTTCTTCAACAATTTCAGATCTTTTTTCAGGATGAAGATTGATAAGCAACTCACCGGGGCGGTGCTCTTCATCCATTTCCGCGATCACTTCGGATGCTACATCAATTGGAAGGATATTTATTATCCTTTCTTTAGCTTCCTGAGGAAGTTTTTCAAACAGCAGGGCAATCTCCGATGCATGGTATTCCTTCAGAACAAGTTCTAATTCAGCGTCGTCGCCTTCCAACGCCGTCTCAATACGCAGCAAGTCTGATTTATCTATTTCAAAGGATTGCATATGCCACTAAAATACATGTTTAATTTGTACAAAGTGCTCCTTCGGAGAAAATTTGTTGATTTGAAAATTGAAAATTACATATTCTTCATTTTCAAATTGTCAAGTTATCAAATCTTCAAATTATTATCGTTTTCAAACTATAAATTTTTCAAATTGAAGAACGTTTTCAAATTAAAAAACTACTTTTGCCGGAAATGTAAGGGCAGCCGCAGGTTGCCTGAATTAAAAACAACAAATATGGACGCAGGCCCGAGTTATAGTTATCAGCATGATCTTAAAATTGCCAACCTTGTTGCAGGGAAGGGCAAACAGATGTGTTTGGTACATTTATGCCAACTACTGCTTTGCACTTCCATCAGCTAAACCGCAAATAGCTGAAAGGCTTATCTATGCCTTTACCCCCCCCGTCTTTCTCTTATTTATTTACAATCTGATTCAGCATTTTATCTATCATTTGCATTGTGCCATACAAGGCCCGGGCTGAATATTTTTAAAAAATCACCCGCCACAATAAACTTAACATAATGTTAACATTATAAATCATTTATTGCATTTATTATTGAGGATTAATGTTTGTGGCTGGTTAACCCCTTTTTCAAAAGAACATTTTCACAGATCAGCATAGCCACTTTTTTAAAGTTGCTATTTCTTAAATTACGTAAGGAGGACATATTATGCCAACTACTATAAAGGAAAAGATAAAAAAATACAGTTTTATACAGCGCGGCAATGGGCATAGCCCGCAGGAGTTTGATACGGCCTCCATCACCAAACTTAAAAATATCGCTGTTTGCAGCAGTAATAAATCGCTCACTTTTTTAGAAACCAATATCAAGGGGTTATCAAACGATGAAGTGGACGAACGCATTGATGTATTCGGATTAAATGAAGTAACGCACGAGAAGGCGCCAAAATGGTATATACAACTTTTACAGGCGTTTATAAACCCATTTATAGCCGTTTTATTTATATTATCCATCATATCGTTAATCACCGATGTAATTATTCAAAAACCGGGCGACAGGGATTATACCACTGTATTGGTTATTGGTACTATGGTAATGCTAAGCGTTTTGCTGCGGTTTGTGCAGGAGTTCAGGAGTAACCAGGCGGCAGAAAAGTTAAAATCGATGGTAAAAACCACCGCGACAGTTATCAGGGAAGAAGAGAAAAGCGAGATCGATATAAAGAAACTGGTACCGGGTGACATTATCCAGCTTTCGGCAGGTGACATGATACCGGCAGATGTACGCATACTGCAATCAAAGGACTTATTCGTAAGCCAGTCGATGCTCACCGGTGAAGCCTTACCTGTCGAAAAAACCTGGAATGCTGTTGCTGATGCCGCCAAACAATCGCCTTTGGAGTTGAACAATATCTGTTTTATGGGTACCAATGTGGTGAGCGGAACTGCCATGGCCGCCGTGGTAAATACTGGCGAGGATACTTATTTTGGTTCATTATCAAAATCACTTGTAGGTAAGCGCGCCGAAACGAGCTTTGACAAGGGTGTAAACAGCGTAAGCTGGTTATTAATACGTTTTATGCTGGTTATGGTGCCTTTGGTTTTTTTAATCAACGGACTTACCAAACATGATTGGCTGGAAGCATTTTTATTTGGCCTTTCAATCGCAGTTGGCCTTACCCCCGAGATGCTGCCCATGATAGTTACCGCAAACCTTGCCAAGGGTGCTGTAAATATGTCGAAACGCAAGGTGGTGGTTAAGCGCTTAAATGCCATCCAAAATATTGGTGCGATGGATATTCTTTGTACCGATAAAACAGGTACACTTACGATGGATAAGATAGTTTTGGAGCGCCACCTTAATGTTTATGGCCTGGAGGACAGCGAGGTGATGAAGTGGGCTTACCTCAATAGTTTTCACCAAACAGGGCTTAAAAACTTACTGGATGTTGCAGTGCTGGAGCATGTGGATATACATTCGTGTTTAAAAGAAGGAGAAACCTATAAGAAAATTGACGAAATCCCATTTGATTTTCAGCGTCGGCGGATGTCGGTGATACTTGAAGGTAAAAATCATAAGCACCTGCTGATCTGTAAAGGTGCGGTTGAAGAAGTACTTGACCTGTGTACCCACGCATTTGACCCCGGAGAAGATGACAGCTTGCAGATAGAAAAAGATGACGTTATCCCGATGGATGATAAAATGCGGGAGATAGTGCTGAAAAAATCAAACCAGCTAAATGCCGAGGGGCTGAGGGTATTGTTAGTAGCTGTAAAGGAATATGATGAACGGCCATTAACTTACAGTAAAGCTGATGAAAGCGACATGATACTCACCGGCTTTATTGGCTTTTTAGACCCCGCAAAACCATCCGCAAGCCTGGCTATTGATGCGCTGCACAAATTAGGCGTGAGTATAAAGGTGCTAACCGGTGATAACGAGATAGTAACTAAAAAAATATGCAAGGATGTAGGTATCCCCTTCACTAATATTTTGTTAGGCCGCGATCTGGAACACATGAGCGACGAAGACCTTAGCAACCAGATAGATGATGTTAGTATCCTGGCCAAACTAAGCCCGGTACAAAAATCAAGGGTGGTTAAGATATTACAGGCAAAAGGGCATACCGTAGGCTTTATGGGCGATGGCATTAACGATGCAGCCGCCTTGCGCGATGCCGACGTAGGCATTTCGGTTGATACAGCGGTGGATATCGCCAAAGAAAGTGCAGATATCATCCTGTTGGAAAAAGATTTGATGGTGTTGCGTAAAGGGGTTATTTACGGCCGCCGTACGTTTGGCAACATCATCAAGTATATAAAAATGACTGCCAGTAGTAATTTTGGCAATATGTTTAGTATGCTTGGCGCAAGTGCTTTGCTGCCATTTTTACCCATGCTGCCAATACAAATACTAATAAACAACCTGCTGTATGACATTTCGCAAATATCCATCCCCTGGGATAGGATGGATGAAGATTATATAGAAAAACCACGTAAATGGGATGCCGGGGGTATTGGCAAGTTTATGATCTTTATAGGCCCCATAAGCTCTATTTTCGATTATGCCACTTTCGCGTTGTTGTGGTTTTTCTTTAAAGCCAATTCGCCGCAGCACCAGGGCTTTTTTCAAACAGGATGGTTTATCGAGAGCTTGCTTTCGCAAACGTTAATTGTGCATATGATACGCACCCGCAAAATACCTTTTATACAAAGCTGGGCCACTGCGCCGGTGTTGGCGTTAACCACTGCTATAATGGCTATAGCTATATTTCTGCCGTTCTCACCTTTGGCTTCGGCATTTAAATTAGAGCCAATGCCATTTATATTTTTCCCATGGTTGTTATCGATATTGGTAGCGTACTGTTTTTTAACGCAGTTAGTGAAGAACTGGTTTATAAACAAATTCCACCAATGGTTGTGAGGATTATTTTTGTAGAGACGCAATATTTTGGTAACTATATACAATTTTACACCTATAGAAAGGGGGTTACCATATAATGCGTAAACCTAATTCTTTTTGGTATGGGGCATCTTTAGCTGAAATAATTCTTTTTGCAGTTTTAGGCTGTCTTGTTGTAATTGTTTTATATGAACTGATAATTGCTTTGTTTGATTGTCCAATCTATACGTCATAATAGATACAACCATGCTAACCAATGCAAAAAACCCCACAACGCCTAAAATCCATGTTTGCCGCTTTGAATTGGCTGAAATAATATTATTGCTTGTAATTGTTGATTTGTTTAAATTTAGGTTTGATTGCACCAACCGGTAATTGTTTAAGTATTCAAGTCCACCTGAAGTTAATCTTGCCCTAACCTCCCAAAGACCTGAACCATCTTCATTTTGTCTGTGTTTCTCCAGCCTAATATGCTTACTTTCATGCATTTCATCAACAAAATGCGCTATCCTGTCGCTAATAACATCGGGAGGTTCATTAGGGTCTACGTTTGGTTGTTTTTTAAACCATTCATGTAGCAAGTGATCGACTTGAACCAATCTGTCTATTCCCCATTCCTCTAAATAATCCAATAATTTTAAATAATCATCCATAAAAAAGGCTACTGATTAGGCAGCTTAAATGTAAAGTATTTTATTTTGATAATTGGCTTACAAATTATACTTTTATAGACCTAAAAAGTATAATTTAAATAAACCAATCTTGCACGAATTCATCGATACATACGTTAAGTTGTTAATAGCTATGATTTCTTTTGTAATACCACTGATGGTTTTACTTCTGTCTGTGTTTAGCAAAGGATCGGGTGTAATAAAGAAAAAGTACGAACAAGAGCAAGAGCAACTGGAAGCAATAATAGCTTCACAATTAGCTAATATCGTTGATTATAGCACTATTGGGAAAACTATAAAGAAAAGTTCGCGGAGTTTAACGTGGTGTAAAATAAAAAATCAGTATAAATTAAAATTACTTAATCCAATACGACAACTTTGTAGGATTGTTATTTCGTTATTTTTGGCTCTTGTTTTGATAATGTTTGATATGATTATTAAGGATAAATATTTTCACCTGTATAGTCACTGGTCGTCAGTTACTTTAATTATTGGAAGTATTACTTGCTTAATTTACGGAATAATTTGTTTATTACAAGTCGGATGGATATCAATACACACGAAAACTATAATGGAATCAGAAACGAATTCCACAAAACTTGATAAAGAAATTACAAAATAATAAAAAATAAAGAATAATTTTACACTATGGCTTTTAGAGTAACCGAAATAATAAATGCCAACACTATAAAGATTTCTCCTCGATGGGCTTGGGAGGGGTATGCTGGAGAATTTATTAAGATTAAAAATTTTAATACTACAAGTGTAGACGTGTCTAATTTTATAAAAACGAAATTATCTAATCTTTTACTTAATAAAGAAGTGGAATTAAAAAACCCAACTAATGCCACAAAAGGTGCAAATAACAACGATGAAATTACTGTAAATGTTTATTTAAATGGAGTAGATATTTCGGTTTATTTTCCTGAAATGCGTAGCGTTGCCTAATTTACAAGAATCACAATATCCTCTATAATTAGTTTGTTATCTTTATTTTTTCGGATTGTAATTAAGTGCTGTTTGAAGATTAGTGTTGAAATCAGATAACTTTTCCGGCTCGTTAAACATTTTTATCTGATTAGCATCTTTCTTTGCTTTCTCTAATAATTTTGGCTTAGGTAACACCATTTCAGGCTCTTTAAAGTCGATTTGTGTTTGACCCAATGATCTTGCAAATAAATCCTTAAACTCTTGCCATGAACGCGATAATTTAAGCATGGTAGTTATTGAAACTAATTGATTTCTTAATAACTCTTTCCCTCTTTTTTCATCTAAAGACTGAAATAGTTTTTTGGTGTACTTGCCATCTTTGTTTTTTGGCGTGTTCTCTTTAAGCCATTGAAACACGTCTTTTGGTAAGTAATTATAGACATATTGATTAGTATATTTACCTATTACTTGTGGCCGCTTAACGGTATTTGGATTGAAAGGCCAGTCTTTTAATCTGTATATATTTCTGTAAAAATCGGTTTGAAATTCTCTTTGCCATTCTAATATTACCGGAGAAACGCCGAATTCTTTAAGGCTTTTTACTATTTGTGTTTCTTCATCTGTATACCTATACCCGGTAATTTGTTCGACATATTTTAAAACCCCAAATTGAGAGAACCCCATAATTATGGCATATGCTCGTTTACCTGCATTAACCAATGCTTCGTTTTTAGGGTTGTCATTACCAGCTTTGACAAATACATCGCATATCAACGGCAACGCCGTAGCTTCTAATCCCGTTGATACCTTTTTACCAGTTGAGATATAAGGAACCGCGGCAGCTAATTTATCTACTAAATCAGCTGATATATAATTCTTTAACGCAGAATTTGACAAATAAGCGGGCAAAACCGCGGCACCTAATTTACGTTTCTCCCAATAAGACGCACTTCCTTTAAATCCAAAAGCGCTTGATAAGCTTCGTTCTGAAAAAACGTGGGTTCTATCTTCATCATCTAAAATTGAGGCGACCAGCTTAACGCCGTTAAAGGTGTCTTCACCAGTGCACAATGCCTTTGACAAATTTTTTAATTCTTCACTCATTTTGTAAGGTTATTATAGGTTAAACGATTGGTGCAATTAGCCAGTAAAGAATTGAAACGAATTAAGTCAGTTGTTTTACGGCTATTGTAACGAAATGTAAATTCATCTGCATATTTCTGAATGTGCTTTGCAGATATATTATGATAAATACCTATTACCATACGGTCAAAAAGTGAAAAACAGCCCTCAATGCTATTAGTGTAATAAACGCCTCTGCCATATTCTTTTTTGCTATGGTCAACTACTCCATGATGTGCAAATTCTTTGCCTACTGTAACGTAGGTGTTTGCTGTATCTGTCATTAACACACTTTCGGTATCAACATTAGCCCTTACTAAGTTAGGCACGAAATCAGTAGGTTTAACGGCCTGTAAACGCAATCTACTACCACGTTCCATTAAGCCTAAAACAACGGTTTTATTATTATGACGGTCTGCTTTATTTTCTAAAATCACTTTGCGTTTTTTATTGCTCATGTTTTTAACTTTCCCGCCAACTATAGTTTCATCAACTTCAACAATTACGCCTGAACCACCAAGTTTGTTATCGTTGTCAATTTCGGTTTCAGCGGCATCTATACCGAAGCAATTACGGATACGCTGTAACATGAACCAAGCTGTTTTTTGCGTAACATTTAAATCACGTCCTAATTGGAGAGAAGATATGCCTTTTTTGTGAGCGGTGACAAGGTAAATTGCAATAAACCAAGATTGTAATTCTATCTTTGTGTTATCAAATAGAGTAGCAGTACGAACGTTAAAATATTTACCTGTATTTTTGCATTTGTAGCCTCTTGCAGTAACGTAAACTTTAGAAGTTTCATCAAACGGACTTACTACGTTTCCGTTCCAGCGAAGTTGCTCTAAATGGTTAATACAAGTTTGTTCATCGGGAAATGCCTTGATTAACTCTCTTATTGATTTGAACTCTATATTTATCATTGCGTTTGAATTACAATACAAATATAGTAGTTATTTACACAAAAACAAATTTATTTTTAATTATTTAGTGTAAACTTGTATATAGTTATCAATATTTTGCGTCTCTACATTTTGAGCAATAATTGTATTTTTAACGATAGTTTTTTAGCAAGACTAATAGCGTGAAAAAAAGAGCCTTAACCTTAAATACTTTTCTAATAATATCGGTGTTAACGAGTCTTGCCGGATGCCAAAACAATACGGCCCAATCAACATCCGATACAGCAACATCCGCAAAAAAAGCAAAGGCTGAAAAAGCTATTTCTAATTCTAACTGCGATTCAACGGTAACTAATCAGGAATTTAGTTTTGATGCGTTAGCCCTCCAGGTTTTTAAAGCCGATACCAATAAAATTAAGTCATTGTTCATGAATCCTGTAGCTTTAAAAATGGCAAAAGATACGGATAAAAATAATGGAGGAGTGCGCTATTACCTGTATAATTTCACAGATGGAATAAATAAAATTACCCTATTTTATAATCATGGCTTTTACATAGAATACGCTGATATAAAAAACGATAAAGTTCAATTAAATAAAAAAGTTTCCATTGGCATGAACCAAGATGTTTTTCTGAAATTAATTAACGTAAAAAGCATTAATTGTGATACGATAACTGTACAAGACGATGAAATGACTTTCGAAAGTGTTTACATTTTTAAAAAAGCTAAACTAAGAGAAATAAGGATGGGGCAGACAGTGGAATAGCCACATCTTGTTAATCTCCCACAGGTAAATTACCCGATAAATTCATTGTTCGCCTTAATATTTCCGAGACGAAAAACATTCCGTCTCTACAAGCTATAATCATACTTTACAACAATATCGAGCTTGTTTAGCTTTGATAAGGCCAGGTTTACTTGTGTTTTTCTGATAGCAACCTGAATACTGCAATTATTATCAAATACCTGGTTAATGATGGTTAAATTATCATCTTTAATTATCTTCATTATGTCGTTCATCAACAGATAATCAAATTCAATAGTATAAATATCATCAACTGTCTTTTCAACGACAACTGCATGTTTTAACGCTTCTTCAGTTGCCGTTTTATAAGCATTTATCAATCCGGGAACGCCAAGCAACGTCCCGCCAAAATAGCGTACAACTATAATAGCAATATTAGTGAGATCGCGGGAAAGCAACACATTTAAAATAGGCCTGCCCGCTGTTCCGGACGGTTCGCCATCGTCATTTATCCGGAAAACTGAACGGTCGATACCCAACCGCAAAGCCCTGCAATGGTGGTTTGCTTTGGGATGTTCGGCTTTTAATTTTAAAAGATAGGCCTTTGCCTCATTTTCAGAATTTATTGGATACGCATAAGCCAAAAACTTGCTTCCCCTATCGCTGAATATTCCTTCGCTTGGTTTTTCAATAGTACGGTAAGTATCTTCAAAAAGCATCGGGACACCGTTATCTTACCCTTTTCCAATATTCTTCAACACGCTTGCCATTTGGTAATACGCCTTTTAAAACAAGTGTATCATTTCTAACTGCATAAAAATAATGGATAGGTATATTGGTGATCTTTGACGGCTGGCTGCAAAATGTTTCTGTATCAACACAAGTATCGCCTCTTAATGTGTAGTTACCGGTTTCGTATTTTTCATCCTTGTAGCCTTTTTCTACTACAAATGCTTCATAATGTGCGCCATCATATTTTCTTAGTAAGGCGTATTCCTTTGGTGCCGCTTCTTTTTTTCCGTTAAAGATATCGCCTGCATACTTCCAGGAGCCTTTTAGCGTGGGCTGTAGTTGAAAGGAATATAGAATAAACGAAGAGAGAACGATAAATATTAATTTCATAATGGCTGCAAACAATTTTTATTCCCAGGCTATCAAACCCAATTAATACCCTTTTTTAATAAAGATAAAGTTTTTTCTTCCTCTCCGCCAGGTTTCGGTTGATAATTATAAAGCCATTTGGCAGTTGGGGGCAAGCTCATTAAAATTGATTCAATGCGTCCATTGGTCTCTAATCCAAATTTAGTGCCGGCATCATAAACCAGGTTAAACTCGGCATAGCGGCTACGGCGCTGGTATTGCCATTGCTGCTCATCTCCGGCAAATGGTTTATCCCGGTTTCGTTTCACTAATTCAGTATAAATAGGGATAAATGAACGCCCTAATGTTTTCGAAAATTCAAAGATGGTTTCCCAGGTCAGGTCTTCACTTGCGGTTAAACGATCGTAAAATATGCCGCCTATCCCGCGGGTTTCATTACGGTGTTTTATAAAAAAATAATCGTCGGCCCATAATTTAAACCGGTGATAAAAGTCACGATAAAATGGATCGCAAACGGACTTTAAATAAGCATGAAAATACCTGGCGTCATCTTCAAAAACATAGTGCGGGGTAAGGTCGATCCCCCCGCCAAACCATCGTACAGGCTCCACGCCTGATCCAAATGATGATGGCATCTCAAAATACCGGATATTCATGTGGATGATGGGAACCATCGGGTGGTTAGGATGGATTACAATGGAAATACCAGTGGCGAAAAAATCATCCTGCTCAACTTTCAGGGCTTTCTTTACCGAATCAGGCAATTGGCCGTGAACCGCCGAAAAATTAACGCCGCCTTTTTCAAAAATATTCCCGTTTTGAATAACGCGGGTGCGCCCGCCACCGCCACCTTCCCGCTCCCATTTTTCTTCTTCAAAATGGGCTTTGCCATCAGTTAACTCAAGGGCAGCACATATTTCATCCTGTATTTGCTGGTAATCGGCAGTGATTTGTTCCTTACTTATCATCGGGGCAAAGGTAGTTGATTAGGTTGATTGGGCGAATGGTTGATCGGGTTAAAATATCGATCCTCAAAAACTACTACCTTAGTCAACTCAATAAACCTAATCAACTTATTCAACTAACTTCAACATAATTAAGGTCTTTACCAAATGTTTCTTTCAATTGACTTAATGACAACAGCGCTAATACAGTAAGTATAGCCATCATAATGTAGCCGCTATTTACCATTCCGTAGTGCGATACCAACGATTTGAAGCCGATAGTAATTAAAATAAGTGAACCGCGAACAAAATTTGGAACGGTTGTAGCAACCGTTGATCGTATATTGGTACCGAACTGCTCGGCGGCAATGGTGATAAACGTTGTCCAGTAACCAACAGCAAATCCCATAAAAGCGCATAACCATAAAAATTGCTGGCTTGTAAGGCCGGTTGACTGCAAATAAAGTACAACGCTGGCCGCCGAGAGCAGCAGAAAAATAACCATTGCCAACTTACGGGATTTAAAGAATTGCGATAAAAGGCCTGCAACAATCCCTCCAATGGCTATGCATATATAAGCGTATTGTAAGCCATCACCTGCATTCAATTTACCTGTGGCATGCAACGCCACCCCAAATTCGGGCTGTAATGAAATTAAGATGCCAACCACATACCAAAGTGGGGCCCCTATTAAAATACAGCACAAATATTTTTTAAACCTGCCCCAATTGTTAAACAGCATTAAAAAATTCCCTTTTGAAACCCCCGCTTGTTTAATATTTTTAAACATTCCCGATTCAAATGTTCCTATCCTAAGAAACAATAAGACAACTCCTAACCCTCCGCCAATAAAATAAGCTTCGCGCCATCCAAATTTTGAAATCCAGTTAGCAGCTACTACTCCCAAAAGGCCTATCGCCGCCACGATCATCGTACCATAGCCACGTTTTTCTTTGCTCAGGGTTTCACTAACCAGGGTTATTCCGGCGCCCAATTCGCCGGCAAGTCCTAAACCTGCAATAAAACGTACGATGGCATAGGTGTTAATATCATGCACAAAACCATTTGCAAAATTGGAAACTGAATATAATATGATAGAGCCGAAAAGCACTTTTAAACGTCCTAATTTATCTCCCAGTACGCCCCATAAAATACCTCCGAGCAAAAGGCCGAACATTTGCCAGTTAAAGATGTCGGTACCAACAGATAATACATCCGCCGGTTTTACACCGATATCGGCAAGGCTTTTTCTCCTTACAATCAGGAAAATTAGCAGGTCATAAATATCAACGAAGTAGCCCAAAGACGCCACCAGTACCAGCAAAACTGCATTCCTGGTAATTTTTGCCGAAGTATCAGCTGTCATAATTGTAATAATTGGTTATATAGTCCAGATAAACAATGAATTGTATATCCTTATCTTGTTTAATTGGTATAAAGAGACGCAGTATTTCGTCATTTCAAATTTTTCTCCACAAAAAAACCCCTGTGCTGGCAGAGGTCCCTAAGAGATTAATCTTTTAAATTATGCTTTTTTTACATTTACTGCCTGTAATCCTTTTCTGCCTTCTTCTACGTCGTATGTAACGCTATCGTTATCTTTAATGGCGTTTACGCCGCCTTGTACATCTTTAAAGTGTACAAAAAGATCCTTACCATCGTCGGTAACAATAAAACCATAACCTTTTTGTGTGTTAAACCATTTTACTTTTCCAGTTTTCATAAATATTATAATTGTTGTATAAAAAAATTGTGTTACAGATTAAAAAACTATGCTGAAAACTGAAAAAATACCAACTTTTACAGTTTGGCATAGAAAAACCAATCTGTTCAAATATATAAAATATATTAATAACCAAATAAAATTATTTATTTGGTTGCGGAGTTAATCGTAAATAGGGTTTAACCTGTGTAAAACCTTTCGGAAATTTCGCCGGGATGTCTTCTGTTTTAATTGCAGGCACCACTACAACATCTTCGCCGTCCTTCCAGTCGGCCGGGGTTGCTACGCTGTAATTAGCCGTTAACTGTAGTGAATCTATGACCCTTAATATTTCCTGGAAGTTTCTCCCTGTTGAGGCAGGGTAGGTAATAGTAAGCTTGATCGTTTTATCGGGCGCAATAACAAATAACGACCTTACAGTTGCTGTTAAAGATGCATTCGGGTGGATCATGTCATAAGCGAGCGCAATTTCCCGGTTCTCATCCCCTATTATCGGGAAATTAACCTCAACATTTTGTGTTTCATTAATGTCGCTTATCCAGCCTTTATGCGACTCAACTGAATCAACGCTTAATGCAATAACTTTCACGTTGCGTTTGTCAAATTCACTTTTCAACGACGCTGTTTTCCCTAATTCTGTGGTGCATACCGGTGTATAATCGGCAGGGTGCGAAAATAATACACCCCAGCTATCGCCCAGGTATTCATAAAAATCAATTTCACCTTCTGATGTTTTTGCTTTGAAATTTGGAGCTTTATCTCCCAACCGTAAACTCATAACTTTATAATTTATCTGTTTAAATAATATACTAAGTTAGGTGGATTGTTTTATTAAGCAATAGTGATTTGAAAAAATATCTATTAATTACATGGGAATTATATAATTTATAATTAACAATTATTTCCAATGCGGAAGTCGGAATGCCGATTGCGGAATTATTTTGAAGGATTTTTCTAAGCACTTCCTTGTTAATGGCAGGAGGTTATCCCTGTAGTGCATGTTTTCCCATGCAGAATCAAACAAAAATTCCGCAATCGGCATTCCGACTTCCGAAATCCCCCGAACATTCTGCTAAAAAGTTTGTTGAACTTTTTAATATGGAACGACATACCTATAACACCGGCATAATTGGCAACTGCGCTTTTTTGGCCCATATAAATAAAAATACCAATGTAGATTGGCTTTGCTGGCCCCGATTTGACAGTACGTTTATTTTCGGTGGCCTGCTTGATAGCAAAAAAGGCGGCGCATTTTCAATTTTGCCCCTTGAAGATTATACATCACATCAATATTACCTTGAAAACACCAATGTACTGATCACTGAGATCACCGCAAAAAGCGGCAGCAGTTACCGGATAACCGATTTTGCCCCACGTTATTTTGAGCACCAGCGTTATTATAAGCCGCTGATGCTGATTCGTAAAATTGAACCACTCGAGGGTACACCGCAAATTGTTGTTAAGTGTGAGCCTGTTTCTGACTATGGCAACACTAAACTGCATGTAAACCGCGGCAGCAACCACATTCAATTTTTGGGAGGTGATGAAAACATGCGGCTCACAACCAATATACCAATTAGCTATGTTTTTGATGAACAGCCCTTTGTGTTGAATGATAGCCGCTACCTGGTACTAACCTATGGCGAACCCCTTGAAGCGCCTTTAATAAGCACGGCCGAGCGTTTTTTGCGCGAAACCATTCAATACTGGCGCACCTGGATAAAGCACTCATCCATAGCTACTTATTACCAGCCGTTTGTGATACGGTCGGCGCTGGCATTAAAAATCCACCAGTTTGAAGATACTGGTGCTATAATTGCAGCAAGTACCACCAGTTTGCCTGAGTCGCCGGGAAGTGGCCGCAACTGGGATTACCGCTATTGCTGGCTGCGCGACACTTACTATGTAATTACAGCGCTCAATCACATCGGCCATTTTGAAGAAATGGAAAAATATTTTGGCTACGTGGCCGACATCTCGTTCAATGAAAAAGACAGGTACCAGCCACTATACGGCGTTACCGGTAATAAAATACTTACCGAAGACATACTAACCGAACTGGAAGGCTATATGGGTAACCAACCGGTACGGGTTGGCAACCAGGCTTATGAGCATATCCAAAACGATATTTACGGGCAGGTAATGATCTCGCTTCTGCCTCTTTATACCGACCATAGGTTTATATTTTCAGAAAGGAAGGATTCGATAAGATGGATAGATTTCCTGCTGAATAAAATAGAGCGTACTATTGATGAGAAAGACGCCGGCATATGGGAATTCCGGAATATGGCTGATATACACTGCTATAGTAACCTGTTTCAGTGGGCGGGTGCGTCGGCGGCAGAAAAGATGGCGCGTACCATTGATAATCAGAAGTTGGTTAAAAAGGCACTATCATTAAAAAAACGGGCAGCCAAACATATCGAAAGCTGCTATGACCCGGTGAGGAAAGTTTACACAAATGCGGCGGGCGGTACCAATCTTGATGCCAGCACACTACAGCTGATCATGATGAATTACCTTGACCCTGCGTCAGAACGTGCCAAAAACCATTTAAATGCATTGGAGAAAGAACTAAGAACACCAAACGGCTTATTTTACAGGTATTTATATAAAGATGATTTTGGCAAGCCTAAAACCACCTTCCTGATATGCGCATTTTGGTACGTTGAGGCGCTGGCCAGCGTAGGCCGGATAGAGGATGCACAACACGAATTTGCAAACCTGCTGCAATATTCAAACCATTTATTGCTTTTCAGCGAAGATGTGGATGAAAATGATGGCAGCCAATGGGGTAATTTCCCGCAAGCATATAGTCATGTGGGATTGATGAATGCAGCTTACCGGATTGCGATGAAATTAGACAGGCCGGTATTTTTGTGAGCCAAGAATCAAGAGCCATAAATCAAGACAAAAGTGGCTCCCGGTTCTTGATCCTTGAATCCTGGCTCCGTGTAAACCCCGTGAGCAGTTTACGCACTTCAGCCGGGTTGCGTAAATAAAACTTTGCTGCGGAAAAGTTGCTGCCTACTTTTACACTTATAGCGCCATCAGGCAATGCCTTAAATAAGTCCTCATCCGTATAATCATCGCCAAAGGCTATAATGAAATCATAGTCATTTTTATCAATGAGGGTTAACGCTGCCTTTCCTTTATTTATTTCTACATTTTTTATCTCAAGCACTTTATCACCCGACAAAAGCTGGAGGCCCTTATCGCTGGCTAAGTATTTTAAGTTGTTCATCAGCTCGTTTGCGCGCAGTTCGCCGAGGCCTTTTTGAGCGTTGCGGTAGTGCCACACCAGTGAGTAGCTTTTCTCTTCGATAAACGACCCGGGGGTGCGATCTACATAAGTTTCCAGTAAAGGATAAATATCATGTTTCCAATTATCGGTTAGCCCGCTGATTTTATGCCAGGTCGTATTTTCTTGCTTAAACCACGAACCATGTTCAGCAATGAGATAAAGCTTACTATCATCAAACCATTCGCTTAAGTTTTCGTGTTTACGGCCACTTATCAATACAACTTCATTGGCCGGATCGCTTGTGAGCTCTTTTAACAGATCGTATAACTCCTGGTCTGGCGATGCCTGTTGGATATTTGACCTGAATCCTACCAATGTGCCGTCATAATCTAAAAATATGATACGCTTATTCGTATTATGGTAGCGGTTTATTATCGATTGCTCCGTGGCTCCGCTTACGTGCCTGGTTTGCATTGATCGTTGTAATTGTTTAACCTCTTTCAGCTTATCCATAAATATCTTCACCCAATGCGATACGTTAAACTTTGCAACAATTTGCCGCATGGCACGCATCCGTACCTGCTGCTCATCCAATGGCATATTAACCGCTGTTATAATGGCATTGCAGACTTCTTCGGCATTATTGGGGTTTACAATAAGCGCATCGATCAACTCTTTTGATGCACCGGCCATCTCACTTAAAATTAAAACACCGTCATCGTTTATCCGGCTGGCTACAAACTCCTTACTTACCAGGTTCATACCATCGCGCATCGGGGTAACCAGGCAAACATCAGCAACACTGTACATAGCCGACAGTATTTCAATAGGGATTGAGCGATAGTAATAGTTTATAGGGTTCCATTCAATGGTACGGTATATGGAATTGATATTCCCCACCCTTTTGTCTATCTCATCTCTTAAGTGCGCATACTGTGGTACCGAGTCCCTTGAAGGTACCACAATCATATAAAGCGCTATTTTGCCCTTATATTCCGGATACTGCTGTAACAAAAGCTCAAATGCCTGCAATCGCTGTAATATACCTTTGCTATAGTCAAGCCGGTCGATAGAGATAATTAGCTTGCAATCTTTAAAGTTATCTTTGATCAACTCAGCCTGGACTTTTACAGCATTTTTAAGCGGTAGTGCCGCGTATTTTTTATCATCGATACCCATCGGGAAAGATTCAATAACAACCGACCTTTCATCGTATGTAATAACGTTTGCCGACGCGGTTACAGGCAATAACCTTGCAGCAGTATTTAAGAAGTGCTTTACATCATCAAAAGTATGGAAGCCAATAAGATCTGCGCCGAATATGCCTTTAAGCAATTCATCGCGCCAGGGAATAAGCCTGAACATCTCATACGAGGGGAAAGGGATATGCTGAAAAAAGCCAATGGAGACATCGGGCATACAGTTTCTGACCATACCGGGCACCAGTAGCAACTGATAGTCGTGTATCCATATTACATCTCCCGGCTCCGCAACTTTTAATATGGCATCTTTAAATTTATTGTTCACTGCCCTGTAGCAATCCCAGTTTGATTTTTTATAATAGGCATAGGTTGAGGAATAATAATGAAAAACCGGCCATAGCACATCATTCGAAAAACCTTCATAATATTCATTGATCTCTTCCTGCGATAAAAATACAGGTTGTAGTTTTAGTTCGGAAAGTTGGTTAATAACCTTGTCCCTGTCTTCGCCTTCCGTAATCTCAATCCCCGGCCAGCCGATCCATAAATTATTTCCTTTTTTATAGATCGACCCCAAGCCGGTGGCCAAGCCTCCCTCGCTTGGCGACAAGGTATATTCATCTTCATTTTTTGATATTTTTACAGGCAGCCTGTTTGAAACAATTATTGTTTTAGACATAACGGATATATAGAAGCACAAATAATTAGTGCCTCATTAAAAAGGTTTATCCTATACAGTTTGTTTTAAAATGAATAAAAAAAGCCCCTGGTCCGAAAACCAGGGGCTTGTAACTGAATGAAATAAAATTTGGAAGGTTATTTTACTTGTTTAAAAAACTCGATGTCTCCTGAACCTGTTACCCTAACCAAAACTTCATGTCTGTCGTTTTTCAGGTCAACAAAGTACGATGTAGCGTCAATGTCCCTGTTCAAAGCCTCATTGGCCTGGTAAACAATAACATTACCTGCTGCATAGCCTTTGTATTCATCAGCTATCAGTTTTTGTGATTTAGCAGGGATGGCATTATAGCCAATAACCTGGGTAGTCCCTAAGAAATCACCTGCAGGGGTATAAAATGCGGTTTTCTTTACGCCATCAATGATGAAATCGGCTTTCTGGCAATTTTTTGTTTCAGTCCATACTACATTTTGTGCATTTGCAAAATCAGCAGTAAACTCTTGTTGTACGGCATATGAAACATTAACAGCAGTTTCAGTAACCTTTTTACCACCGTCGGCAGCAAATACATTAACGCTGAACAAAGCAGCGGTTGCGATTGTTAAAAATATCTTTTTCATGGTTGTTTTAAATTTTAAATCCGCAACAAAAGTATGATAAATTTATTAAAGCAGAAATTATTAAGATATTTTTATGAATATTTTATAATTTAAGTGGTTTTAAGGTGATAATTTTAAATTTTCACAAATCACTTAGTGTATTTTTTACAATATGTCAATGAAAAAATGGCCATAAAACTGCATTCACATTAAATAAATGGCTTTTTTACTTTAAATTAACGTTGAAATTATCATTTAAATGTCATTAAAACATTTATGAAGAGATGGAGTCGTTTGAAAGTTGAAAAGTTGTAAGGTTAAAACGTTAAAAGTAAATTTTCCACTTCGCTATTAAATATGCAAAGCCAACTTTACAACCTTCCAACATTACAACACCCCCTCAACCATTGTCAGCAAAGCCGGGGTACAGGGTCATGCCTCCATCCATAAATATAGTGGTGCCTGTAATGTAATCAGCTTCATCGGATGCCAGCCAGGTAGCCAGTTTGCCAATATCATCCGGTTCGCCTATGCGGTTATAAGGGATAAGAGTAAGTAATTTAGTTAACGCTTCGGGCGTATCCCAGGCTGATTTATTTATCGGTGTTTGTATGGCGCCCGGGCCTATGGCAACTACGCGTATTTTATGCGGCGCCAGTTCCTGTGCTATGCTTTTCATAAACATATTAATACCGCCTTTGCTCGTTGCATAGTTTACATGGCCTGCCCATGGAATCACCTCGTGTACGCTGCTCATGCAAATTATTTTACCCGCTGCTTTGCTCCTTTCAGGTATTACGCCTCTTTTTATAAATTCTTTAGCGGCTTCACGTGCACATAAAAACTGGCCGGTAAGATTTATGCTGATGACGGTATTCCATTGCTCCAAAGTCATATCCACAAAACGCGAATCCCTTTGCAGGCCGGCATTATTTACCAATATATCAATAGTGCCGTATTGTTGATACATTTCAGCAAACATGGCAAGCACGTCATCTTCTTTACTTATATCCGCGTGGATGGCATAAGCTGTTCCGCCAGCTGCGGTTATTTCGTCAACTGTTTGTTCAGCAACTTCATGCGCATCCACATGGTTAATAATTACGTTAGCACCTGCCGCAGCAAGCGCCAAAGCTACGCCTTTGCCTATACCGCTATCTGCGCCCGTTACTAACGCCGATTGTCCTTTTAATGATGTTGAGTTCATAGGTGTTTATGTCTTTTTTAGTTGACGCAATTTACCTTATAAGCTCAATAAATTGAAGCTGTTATGCAAAATCATTTCAACATGTCTTAAAAACATAGCATGAGACGGGATACGAAGGCCACAGCGCATCAACGGAGGGCACATTGGAACAGGTATCGCCCGGCTTTGATATCCTTACCAAACCTAAACGGTTATTTTACGGTCTCGGGCAATGTTTTTCCAATCTCCGTTCGTTTTATTACTCTCAATGGCAATTACCCGTTCATATAAGGCTATTGTGGGGCATATATGGTATGGCAGCCCATAAAACACATCACCTACCTTGTACTTATGATTTTTGCCTGCATCAGCTACCAAATGCTCTTCACTTTGACTAGTCATTATCAGCTCCGGCGCGTTTAAAAAATAAACACGTTTGCTCAGTTCATTTTCAGCCGCTATAGATTTATGGCCGAGATCCAGGCATATTTTGGTTTCATCAGGCAAAGATATTATCCTGCTTACCACCAAAGCAGCAGTTAAAAATGGCTGTTCAGCTAACATGGTTTGATAACCTTTGTCCCAATAAACAAAAGTGCCCGGACTGCATTCAATTTTATTCCGTTTAGCATGGATAGGGAATGTTGGTGAACCACCAGCTACGATCACAGGTTCGTGATAACCTAAATGCACCAGGTTTGCCTGTAATTTACTTACCGGGGCAAAACACTCATTACACTCATCAGTACGGACATTAAAGTCGGCATCGTGAAGGTGGCCGTCATATGCGTGCAAACCTACCGGTTTTATGCCAGGTAGCAGGTCGCAATCAACATAAAGCTGTAACGCAGCTTTTCCGGGCGCTATCCCTGTCCGATCCTGGCCAATATTCAGGTCGATATATACCTTTGTAATTATCTTATTTTTTACCGCGGTCGCAGATATTTCAACAGCCGCACTTATGTTATCGACAAGGCAAGAAAATTTAGTTTCCGGATAAGTTATTATCAACTTTACAAACCGTTTTAGCTTAGGCCCTATAGGTTGGTAAGCAAGCAAAACATCGGGCGCTTTGCATATTGCCAACATCTCTGCTTCAGCAATTGTGGCGCATTTAAACTTATGGATACCCGCCTCGAGCATTAATAGTACAACCTCTTTGCTTTTATAAGTTTTAGCATGGGGCCGCAACCGGGAAACGTCATCTATCATACTTTTCAGTATTTTGATGTTTTGTTTTACCCTATCGGGATAAACCACTAATGCAGGCGTATCTAAGCTTTCAATATCGTTGATATTGTACCAATCGTTTGCTGTCATCTAATTATACTTAAGAATTTTACAACCATTTAGCGAACTTATTACAGCTACTGCTGTTAGCTATTCGCTAAACACAAATTTCCTGTTTTTAACTTAGCTATCGCAAGAAAAAACATTAAACAGGAAAGTAAAGACATTATTTCCTACATTTATACTTTAATACAAAAACTAAATTTATGGACATCCAAATTTCAACAATCAAGCTTTATCAAATAATTAAAGATAAAACTGATGATAAGACTGCTGAAGATGTTGTTAATGCGCTCCAGGCTACAATTAAAGAAGAAGTAAAAATTGAGGCTACCAATCAAATAAAAGATCTGAAAATAGATATTATTGACAGAATAGGAAGCGCAAAAATTCAAACTATCCTTTGGGTTGTTGGAGTTGGGGTATTACAATTGGTTGCCCGTTATTTTCTCAAATAAAAACTACTCTGGTCACCTTATACACAATATATTTCCTAAAACAACTCAAACAAAGCCTCTATCTCGACAGGTATATTATCAGGCAACGAGCCCATGCCAACGGCACTGCGTACCCCTATCCCGTTATCTTCGCCCCAAACTTTTGCAAATAATTCACTGCAACCATTAATAATAAAAGGGTGTTTTTCAAAATCGGGCGTACAGTTAACCATGCCCAAAACCTTTATTACCCGTTTCACTTTATCAAAGCTACCCAGATTAGCTTTTATAGTTGCCAATATGGCCAAACCCACCTGGCGGGCGGCCAGCTTTCCTTCCTCCGGTGTTATTTTTTCGCCAATGCGGCCAATTATAAGTGTGCCATCATCCTGAACAGTGCCGTGGCCCGATACATACAGATATTTCCCATCTATTAAACAGGGTTTGTAAACACCCAACGGCTTTGGTGCCGGAGGTAAGTTGAGCCCTAATGCAGCAAAATTTTGATCAGCAGTATTCATTTTATAAAACAATGTTGTAAACGCAAAACTAAAATAAAAAGCCGGGTATCTCACGCCCGGCTTTACCTTTTAAATCAAAAAATCAACTATATCAAAATTTAAGGGTCACAGTTTATTGCTATGATGTAACCAATGTATTTCTCGTTTTTAATGAAACTCTGGGTAATGCAAACCATAACGCCAGTATAGCGCCATAGCTCCCCCCTCTTTCTATCCATTCAAATAATTCCCAGTGAGGGTAAAAAAGCTCTGTCCCTATCTTCCATATAAAAAAAGCAAATATTAATGGGCGAAGCGGGCGGATAATTACTGTACACGCGGCTACGATCTCAAATATCCCAACCATATGCGCAACTAACGCCGGGTTTGAAAAACCAATGGAGGCGTACTGCCCCATAATCCCCTTCTTTTCGATCAGGTTAAGCCATCCATGACCAAAAAGCAACAGAAAAACCACCGCTTTTAAACAATTAATAACTTTTTCGAGTATTTCCGTCTTAATAGTACTATTTGGCTTCAGAAGCCTGAAAAACCTTTTAAATTCTTTTTCACTATTGCTACTTAAAATGAGCAATGCCAATGGCGCGCCGAAATTACCGGCGCGCTCAATAAATTCGGCAAAAGGTTCGCCAGACATTGGCCTTAGAAAGGCAGTGACCGCACCCCATATCACAAGCCACCATGTAATTGCTCGTGTAGGGTATATCAACAATGATAATCCCATTAATATATCAACGGTGCCTACTACAGGCATAAGTGAATATGCCGTATTATGCGCTATACCAAAAACGGCAAAATAGTTGCACCATATTTGTTTGGTAATTATACCAAACGAGCCATGCCCAATAAAACACATTGCGGCTGCAAAACGCAATGTGTAATATATTTTTCTATCGTTCTGTAACATGATATTAATTCATTCGACTATATTACAAACTTTTACTAAAATTTAACGGTCACGCCCACGTTTACAACGTAATCAGCAAAAGCTGCATCTCCATGGGTATAAACACCGGTAATCTCTGTTGTCCTTTCATCAGGTACGCTTTGCGTGCGGTCGCGGATAACAGCAATAGGCACATAAGCATAAAAGGCTATGTTTTTAAAGCCGTAGGTCACCCCTGGCTCAAGAGATAAAATATAACCAGGCCTCCTAAAGCCATCACTGCCGCCCATAATATCACGTACAGGTAAACAGTCGTCACGCACGCCTAATGAGAAGCTGAATTTTTTAACCGCCAAACTCGCGCCCGCCCTTACCAGGTATTGATCGGGCACACTATTTACGTTGCTTGTTTCGGCAAGCTTGGCTGCGCTTGGCGTTGCTGCAGAAGTTAAAGTCCCATTTACATCGGTAGGGTTGCTCAGGTAAAAAAAGTTACCATAAAAGCCAAAACTATGCGTGAAGTTATAATATGCGTTTACATCCAGAGAAACACCAGTACCGCCTGAACCAAGCTGTATAGACTGGTCAACAGGCTGAAGCGTCCTTACACCGGTTGCGCCGTTAAGGAAATAATCCTGAACATTATCATTGCCGGTGGCAAATGTTATGCCCATACCAACCTGGATGTTTCCTTTCGTTGCTTTTTTAGGGTCAAATAACCAATATAATGCGGTGGCACTCATATCGCCGATACCGGCAGAATGTGTACTAAACCTTGTACCACTGCTTACCTGCGACCGGCTATTATCGGCAAATGGCAGATCAACTGATAGCGACCAGCGATTATTAAACACACGGGTAAATGTGTTATCCATCTGAACGACTTTGTTTATTACGTTATTGTGTAATGCTATACGCTGAAATTGTTCCTGCTTACCTATAAAATGCCTGAATGATTTATAATAACGGTCGTTATCATTATATAACCAATACCCGTTTGTTGATGTGCTGTCCGGGTGTTCGTTCATTTCGCATATGCCGCCTGTACTCCTAATGGCAACGCATCCCTGTGCAAAAGTTTTTGCTTGCGTAAGTAAAATAAATAAGCAAATTGTTAAAATCGATTTTAAAACTGTTTTCATAATTGGGTTTTACTGTGAATTATTGTGGGTGAATTGTTGTTTATTTATTATTTTTTTAAATCCGATCCCGATAGCTATCGGGACGAAATTCAGAAATCCGAAATATCCTCAGTTTCCGGCTCCATCAGACTGGGCCCTTATTATGGCATACTGGCCAACTTTATTCCCGGTTACCAGGCCAACTTCCACGTCACTGCGGTAATGTATGCCGCCATACAAACGCGACAATGCTGCCTGGTTAGCCAAATCTGTAAACTTGGTACCCCTGTCTGGCAACAAATAAGTTAACACGGTTGCGGCAGCACCACTGAAGTTTGAATGCCCTGATGTGTACGATGGAAAATTTGGAATACCTGTTAAGGTTTTTATCTCAGGATTTGCCTGCGTAGGCCGCTCATTAAAGTAAAAATACTTGGTGTCCCAACAGCAAATAGCCACGTCCATTTCGGCCATATTTAACAAGGCTAAATTGCGGGCCCAGCGTACTTCGCTGTAATTCTGTTTTACAAATTCGTCGGCCGCAATGGCATTCCAGTGCCCGGTTGGCGTATAAGTTCCAACCCCGTCTGCCCAAAACTCAACCTGTGCCTGGTTGGCACGTGTTGGGTGCTGGCTATACGAAAGCACTTCTGCCTCTTCTTGTTTAAATGCCTCAGAGCCTGCCAAATTCGGCGGGCCGGGGCGCAATGCAACTACTGTAAGTGTATCAAACAAAAACGGCAGCACTTTGCTAAATAAAGGCAGCATAGGTGGCCTGGATGGCGATTCGAGGCTTGTCCAGAATTGGTCTCCTCTCGAAGTTGCATTTGCCTGAAGCGATAACCACTCGGCCGGTGTACCGATAGCTTTACCAGCCCTGTCGCCACGGGCCCGTGTTGCAAAAACATCAGCAACCTGTATGCCCAATGATTGGCCGGCAGTTAATTCGCCCCGTACATTGGCCCCTGCCATAATGCGGTATTGCATTTCTTCTGCAGCCTTTTGCTCTATATAAGCTATCTCTGTAGGAAACAATAACTTCATTATCTCAACGGTAGCGCCAGCAACTACAGCATCCTCGCTTGGATATGATGGCAGCGTAGATTTTGGTATCAGGGCCTGTACAGCTGCATCATTGGTATAAGGTGCTGTGCGGTTGTATAATTTTTTAAAGTGGTAAGCTGCTATAAGTGCGTCATACTGCGCTGCACTAACATAGGCATAAGCACGCGCCGCGTAAGGCGGGTTTGAGAAAGGGAACTGCGGGTATGCAAATGGGTTAGTTGAGCTTGGCGCAGGGTAAGATCCGTCGGCGTTTTGATAAGGCGGCAGGTTATGTTTGGCCACCAGGTCACGTAAAATTTCGTTCCAGCGCAGTACTGCGCCTGCACTCCAATAACTAATGATCGCTTTCTCATCGCTTGTTAAACTGCTTTGATAACCTTTTATCTCCTCCAGGTCGGCCGTATAAGCAGGCGAACCGATGGCATCAGGGGCGGCAACCGTAAACGCAGATGCGGTTGTAATTAATACTGGTTTCCAGGTATCTGCATTTAAATCAATATTCGAAGGGGCAAGGGCAGGATATAAAGTTGTACGGTCAATAACTGCTTTATTGCACGACCCTAAAAAAAATACACCCGTTAAAATAACCAGTTGTATGAAGTATCTATATCTTTTCATAATTAAATTATTTAGTTTTTTTCGAAAAATCAAGTATGTAAAGGAAGCCACCGAACACAGTGGTGCTTTGGCCAACATTCCTGCCTGCTAAAACATAATTACCACCTGCAGTAAGTTCCAGGCCAGTAACTGATTCAAAGCTGTATTTAAATAATGCGCCGGCAGTGGTCATATTCATAGTGTTGCTTGGGAAAGGCATGTCGTTTTTCCTTATATCAAAACCGCCTAATGTTGTAGTTTGGGTGAAGATGGCTTCGGCATTAAACTTAAGGCTGCGGTACCCTGAGCTAATAAGGATATTGTTTTGATTGGGCATATATACCTTATTACTATATATCAGTTGAGTAGTGTAATAAGAATTCTGGTCGATTGTGATATCGCTTCGTTGTATATACTGGCCGGCTGCAGCTATAAAAAAGCGCCCGGTTTGATAATTGGCCAGCGCTCTGATCGACGCGGTTTCGCTGTGTAAACCTATAGATACCGGCAAAAAATTGGGTTCGTAGTTGGTTAGCGGTATTGATGCAGCGCCGATAGCATCAACCGTGAATATGCCCTTACCAATCTCTGTTTGAAAAGCAACCCATTTTAAGGCAACCGAGAGGTCTTGAATACCGCTCTGCCCTTTAAGTGTCCCTGCGGAGGCATTGGTAGTAACATAAGGCGCCGAAGCGAAAATATCCAACTTATTGGTGATCCCGTAAACTGCGCCGACACCATACATGTTGGTGGTCACCTTCCCGATATTTGCATTATCGCGCTTAAAGGTACCCTCCCAGTAATTGGTCCAGCTATTTGTCGTGTACATTCCGCCAACGCATAAATAATTCTTGGGGATCATCAGTGCATCCGCTTCCGTTTGGGCGCGGGCTATTTTTGAAAAGGCAATTAAACAGCATACAGCCATACAATACCTATAAAAGCATAGGTGTAAAGATTTCATCATAATCTTTTGTTAAAACAGTAAATAAAAATGGTTTGAGAAATACACTGACACAATCGGCTACGAATACTTAAAAAAGCATTATAAGCCATAGATTGTCATCAGCCCGAATAGACAATGCCTTTAAACGTCAGCAATTACAATAGATAAAATAAGTTCCATTCAAATGCAAATTGCAATGGCACATATTTACGCTATAAAAAATTGCAGCACAGCCTTAATTTAAATAGTAAAGCGCGTAACAGTTTTTAAGCAATGTTAGGCTACGAAATTGGGTGGTTTACCCGGGGATTCAATGAAGGGATTAATCAACTGGAAAGATAACATGGCATTATTCTTTTTAACAGAAATACCGACTACGGCATAGCTATATTTAAAAGTTTGTAAATTATACTCACTTAAAGTATTAACTTTTTTAGATACCGGCGCCTGCCCTTTTTTACTTACCGGAACGTCGCTGATCTCCTTTACTGTGATAACGTTTGCAGACACCAGGCGTGTTTTATCTGTATTTTGAAGACAGATAAAATACATAGTATCACGTGTCATTTTAAGCCTTACATAATTGTAGTAGGCATCTTTTAACTGAATTTGACCAACAATTTCCTCATACTCTGTCCAATCCGAAATGGTGGGCATATTAACAGGTATTTTTAACTCGATAAGCTTGGTTTTATCAATTTTATTTTCAAATATCTGCTTTACCATTTGGGTATCCGCCTGGTTAATATAATATTGAAAAAACAGGCTATACCCTCCTATGTAAAACAGGTGGATTGTTAAAAATCCGATGGCAAAAAACCGTTTCAATTAATCAGGTATTGGTACAGGGTTATTTCAATGTCGTAAATGTATAGAATAATTTTATTACGACGTATCATTTTTTTTACAATTGATAGCAAAAATGTTAAAATTCTTTAGAATAATTCTATTTAACGGCCATTTTTGAGTTTACAGATGCTTAAAATCAACAATAGGTATATTTGTATTGGATAGGAATTGGTTGATTGGGTTTGATTAAGTTGATTAGGTGAATGGTTAGTTAAAAATTAATTATTTAACAACTACCCCACGAACCTACACACCGTTCAATCACTCAACTTAATCAACCCCAATCAACCACTCACTTAATCAACCAATATGAACGATTTTATCGCCGCCCGGTCGCAAATGGCCATATCGCTGGGTTTTCATATCATATACTCATGTATTGGCATGGTTATGCCGCTTTTTATGGCCGTGTCCCATTATAAATGGATAAAAACCGGGGATACCGTTTATAAAAATATTACCCAGGCCTGGAGCAAAGGCGTGGCTATATTTTTTGCCACAGGAGCAGTATCAGGCACCATATTATCATTTGAGTTGGGCCTCCTTTGGCCAAAGTTCATGGAACATGCCGGGCCCATATTCGGAATGCCATTTTCTTTAGAGGGTGTGGCCTTTTTTATTGAGGCCATAGCATTGGGATTTTTCCTATACGGATGGGGCAAGTTTAACAAATGGTTCCACTGGGGCACAGGCGTTTTGGTTGGCGTAAGCGGAATAGCATCTGGTATATTGGTTGTATCGGCAAATTCATGGATGAATAATCCTTCAGGGTTTGACTATGTAAACGGCCAGTACCTTAATGTCGACCCGATAAAAGCCATGTTTAATGGCTCGTGGTTTTCCGAAGCCTTGCATATGACGCTTGCTGCATTTTCAGCAACGGGGTTTGCTGTTGTGGGGATACACGCTTTAATGATTGCCCGCAAAAAGAATGTCCTATTTCATACCAAAGCATTTAAAATAGCTATAGTTTTTGGTGCTGTAGCCGCTATTTTACAACCCTTTAGCGGCGATATATCTGCAAAAAATGCGGCAAAAGTGCAGCCTGCTAAATTGGCTGCAATGGAATCATATTTTCATACACAGCCTTATTCGCCGTTGGTTATTGGCGGTATACCCGATACTTTAAACAAAAAAGTTAACGATGGCATTGAAATACCCGGCCTGTTAAGCTTTTTGGTGAACGATAATTTTAAACAGCCCGTTAACGCGCTCGATAAAATACCAACAAAAAACCAACCGCCAATAACAGTTACACACCTGGCTTTTGAATTAATGATAGCTATTGGTTCGGCCATGATGCTGATCGGTCTGCTATATTTTATTGCGATATGGAAAAAAAGAAGCTGGCTGTCAAAAAAATGGTTCCTCAACCTGTTTATTTTGGCAACCCCGTTTGGCTTTATAGCCGTTGAGGCCGGCTGGACGGTTACCGAAGTTGGCCGGCAGCCATGGATAATACAGGGAATTATGCGCACCAGCGAAGCAGTTACCCCTATGCCGGGCATACATTATACTTTTTATCTTTTCACGGCTATCTATTTTATATTGAGCATAGCTGTTATATTTTTATTAAGCAGGCAGATAAAAATGGTGCCTGAATTGTACGACCGTAAAGCTTAAAATTATGCTGTATATCGTTATCACATTTTTGTTTTTGGCCATCGTACTATACTTCCTTTTAGGCGGGGCCGACTTTGGCGCTGGGATAATTGAGCTGTTTACCTCGCATAAAAACAAATCGCGTACGCGCAAAACCATGTACCAGGCCATCGGCCCTGTGTGGGAAGCAAACCATATGTGGCTGATAATTGCTGTGGTTATTTTATTCGTGGGTTTCCCGGTGATATACAGCGATATGTGTACTTACCTGCATATCCCGTTGCTTATAATGTTGTTAGGTATCACCGCCCGGGGGACAGCGTTCGCTTTCAGAAGCTATGATGCCATAAAAGGCGAAAGGACACAGAATTTTTATAACCATGTTTTTGTTTATTCAAGCTTTATAACACCTTTATTTTTAGGGATTATAGCCGGGAGCGCTATTTCAAGACAAATCGGACTGCACGAAACCACTTTTCAATCCGCTTATATCTTTGACTGGCTAAACTATTTTTCGGTGGCGGTAGGTCTTTTTACAGTTGCATTAAGCGGGTACCTTGCGGCTGTTTACCTCATCGGCGAAGCTGAGGACGAGGCAGATGTCAAACGCTTTATCCGCAAAGCGAGGCTAATGAACATTTTGGCTGTAGCTTTTGGCGGGATGGTGTTTTTATCGGCCGAATTAGAAAATATCCGGCTGGCGCATTTCATATTCGGCAACCCGGTTAGCCTTATTGCTGTAATTGCGGCAGCAATTTCGTTGGTTTTACTTTGGGTGCTGATGAGCAAAGGGAAAAAGAAGATCATCCGCGTATTTGCTGCCTTCCAGGTCACGATGATACTTTTAGCAGTTGGCTATATGCATTTCCCCTATTTTATTATGATAAAAGGTGGAGAGAATTTGTCCTTGTTATCACTGCACGCGACCGCCAAAACTATTGATGATTTGGGCTGGGGCCTTTTTATTGGCAGTTTTCTGATATTGCCTTCCCTGTTTTATTTGTATTATAGCTTTGACCAGGATTAAGGGGATTTAAGGATTAGCGGGATGCTTGTTCGATAATTGATAGTAAAAGCATCCCGCGTAAAAATCCATTAAATCCAAAAATCGTGGTTCATCCTTAAATCCGTTTAATCCTGGTCAAATCATGTTACAGTGTTTTTACTTTAATACTCCTGAACCAAGCCTCATTTCCGTGGTCCTGCAATAACAAATGGCCTTCTTTAGCTTCGCCAAAGTTTTTCCATATCACGTATTTACTGATGGCTACCAAATCTTTAAACTCTTTTGAGCCTCTTTCATATTCCAATACTTTTACGCCATTTAAGTAATGCTCTACGTGGTTATTGGGATAAACAATTATACGGCCGGTGTTCCATGCCCCTATGGGCCGTATAAAACGTTCGGGTTTGTTTGATGGGATCAAATCATAAAGGGAAGCCAGGGTACGGTCGCCATTGCGGCCAAGTTTAGCATCAGGGTGCAGTTTATCATCCAGCACCTGGTATTCTAACCCAATAGCTGAACCCTTGGTAACTTCAGACAGGGTAACAAAATACTTAACCCCACTATTGGCGCCGGGCGTTATTTTAAACTCAAACGAAAGATCAAATGCGCTGTACATGTCATCTGTAACGATATCCCCGCCGCCTGATTCTTCTTTTCCCTCTGAAGGCAAAACATGCATTACACCATCTTTATATTCCCATCCTTTAGCCGGGAATGTTGCCATTGTAGCGCCGCGCCAGCCGTTTGAAGTTTTGCCATCGTATAATAACTTCCAGCCGCTGGCTTTTTCATGCGCCGAAAGCTGGTTAGGCATATAATTTAAAGTGTAAATATCTTTTGGGAATGGTTTTGGTTTAAGGTTTTTTGTTTGGATGACCAGGTTTTTAAAATAAACCTTTTTCCCGGCTTGTTCCGGCGTAGTAACAGCATGTACTTGTAAGCCGATAAACCCTCTGCTGTCTACGGTATCTATCATATCCGCAACAGGGACGCCGTTTATCCAGGTTTTCATTTCGTTGCCGATACATTCCATGCGGATATGATTATAAACGCCAACTTTAAACGCATCTTTTGCTTTGGCATTCAAATCGAGCGGGTATAGCCAATCCCTCCTGCCTTCATCATAAATACCACCCGACCATTTTCTGTCTGACGGGTCTATCTCAAACTGCCTACCGTAAACTTTGCCCTTACCATCATGCGCGGCGGGATCAAAATGACTGCGTACCTGTACGCCCGAATTGCTTAGCGGGCTTTCGATTTTTGTATCCATTTCGAGGATAAAATCGCCGTACTCTTTATCAGTAACCAAAAATGTATTACCCGAGTTAAGTACGGTTGTGCCTACTATCGCGCCATTTTCAACTTTATAATCAGCAGTACCTGCGAGGCGCTTCCAGCCTTTAAGGGTTTTGCCATCAAAAAGCGATGGGGTGCTCTGGGCGTGGATTGTGGATGGCAGGATGAAGGTTGCGGTTAGTAGTATAGTTGTGGCTGTTAATGTTAATTTCTTCATAATGGTATATTTAGCAATGAATTCTTCTCTGACTTTAAATGTAGTAGCTATTTCCTGCGATCAAAAACTTTGTCATTGCGAGGAGGAACGACGAAGCAATCACGAACTTTGCATGGTTGCTCTGTATGGTTCGCGATTGCCGCGCTATCGCTCGCAATGACAAAATGATTAGTTCACAGCGCGATCACACCTTCACTTCCCACCCTTTTTCATATTCCCTGTGCCAAAGCTGCATGGCTTCGGGATCATTTAAAATGTGTCCGTTTGTGGTATCGATATGCAACACCCTGTCCATGCGGTAAGATATATTGCCTAACTGTGGCAGCAAGGTTGATCTAAACCCTGTTTCGATAGGGCAATTTAATTTTGTTACGCCGCGAACAGAATCGACAAAGTTTTTCATATGCAGGCCATCTAAAGCCGCTGTCGGGCTTACTTTGTTGGTGGCATCCACAACGGTGTTATCTTTTACCTCTTTTACAAATTTATTATCGCCATCATATACTTTGTAGCCGTTTCCACCATCATAGGTCAGTGTGCCTTTATCGCCGTAGAAGGTTACGCCACGGCTTAAGCCTTCAATGTTAAAACCATTGCAGCTTCTTCCCTCCCATTCGGCAGCTGTATCATTTGGGAAATTATATAGTATATTTTGAGTATCGGGTGTTTGCCAATCGTCTTTAAATTGAAACCGGCCGCCTGTTGATACAACCTTGCTTGGGAAATCAACACCCAGACCCCAGCGGATCACATCCAGTTCGTGCGTACCGTTATTTAATGCTTCGCCGGTGCCCCAGTTCCAGAACCAGTGCCAGTTATAGTGGATCAGGTTATCCTGGTATGGCTTACGCGGCGCGGGGCCCTGCCAAAGTTCATAGTCAAGATTTGAAGGCACTGGTACCTGTTTGCCAATGCCAATGCTGGGCCTGTGGTTGGCATACCAGCCCTTTGCATAATAAGTGCGGCCGATCACGCCATCGTGCAATTCCTTCACCATTAACTGGCAATTGCTGAAAGAGCGGCGCTGACTACCCATTTGCACCAGCCGGTTATATTTTTTTGACGCCTCTACCGCCATTTCACCCTCGTGCGGGTTATGGCTGCATGGTTTTTCAACATATACATGTTTACCTGCCTGGCAAGCCATTATGGTTGCAGGTGCATGCCAGTGGTCGGGCGCGGCTATTACAATGGCATCAACATCTTTTTTCTCCAACAGCTGGCGGATGTCCGTTATACCCTCCGGTTTTTTACCCGTCCTTTTATAAATATCCGCAATGGTGCTTGCCACTACGTTCGAATCCACATCGCACACATAACCAATTTCGGCGTTTGGAAACCGGGCAAAGTTTTGGGCGAGATATAAACCCCGGCTATGCGTCCCCATCATACCTATAACTACCTTCTCATTAGGCGACCCTTTGAAAAACCCGGCAGCTTTGCCTAAATGCGGCGCCAGCAGGAAACTTGTCCCCGCAACCGATGCTGTTTGAATGAATTTTCGACGATTGATCATGTTTAGTTGATTAAGTTTATTAAGTTGGATTAGGTTGATTAAGTTATTTAATTGGTTTATTAAGTTATTTTAATTGGTTGATTGGGTTGATTAGGTTGGATTGGGTTGATTAAGTTAGTCTAATTGGTTTATTGAGTTGGATTGAGTTGATTAAGTTGTTTTTATTTGGTTTATTGAGTTCGATCGGGTTGACTATGCTAATTTAGAAGTTGATCGGGCTGGCTCAGCTAAAACCACTCACCTAATCAACCCAATCCAACTTAATCAACTATTATACAAACCACTCACTTAATCAACTCAATCCAACTTAATCAACCAAACTACACCCCCCCAAATATCGAAAACCCGCCATCTACGCATATCATCGAGCCAGTTACAAATGCCGATGCATCGCTCAATAGCCAAACCAATGCGCCTATCAGTTCATCGGGGTGGCCGAAACGTTTAAATGGCGTGTTCCTTATTACTTTTTCGCCGCGCGCAGTATAACCGCCTTCGGGTTTGGTTAACAAATTACGGTTTTGTTCCGTTAAGAAAAAGCCTGGCGCAAGCGCATTCATCCTGATGGCGTCACCGTAACGGTTAGCCAGTTCAACGGCAAACCATTGGTTATAGCAATCAACAGCGGCTTTGCCCATATTATAGCCCAGTACCTTTGTTATTGCCCGTTTTGAATTCATGGACGATATGTTAACAATGCTACCTTTACCTGTTTTAGCAATTGCCTCGCCGAATATTTGGGTAGGATAAAGTGTTCCCCATAAATTAACTTCCATCACCTGCTTCATGCCCTCGAGGTTCATACTGAAAATATCTTCATCGGGCTGTAAAACGCCCTGGGGCATATTGCCGCCAGCACCGTTAACCAAACCATCTATCCTTCCATAGGCTTCTATGATTTTGTTTTTTGCTGCGATGAGTTCTTCGGTATTTAACACATCAGCCACCAATGCGATGGCTTTGCCCCCATTAGCATTGATATGATTGGCCCGTTCTTCGGCTAACACTTTATTGCGGCCCAAAATACCAACTGTGCCCCCGGCCTCAACAATGCCGTTAACAAAGGAGTTTCCTAAAATCCCGGTACCGCCGGTTACAATAATTACTTTTCCGCTTAATGAAAATTGATCCGTCATTTTTTATTTATAAATATCTCTAAACCAGGTTCTATAGTTTTACCACAAAGGGCACTATGGTTTCACTAAGGGCACTAAGTTTTGAAAGTTTTTCTCTGTGGCCTTTGTGAAATCTTTTTTGTCTTTGTGGTTAAATTTCTTCATAAGGCTACCTTAAGTCACTTATCGAAATTGCGTCCATATCGGTATAATCCAAATTCTCGCCGGCCATGCCCCATATAAAATTATAGTTAGAAGTGCCACTGCCTGCATGTATGCTCCAGGGTGGCGAAACAACTGCTTCATAGTTATTAACGGTGATGTGCCTGGTTTCGTCCCCTTCGCCCATATAATGCATTATTTTTTGGCCGACCGGCAAATCGAAATAAAAGTACGCCTCCATACGCCTGTCGTGCGTGTGGGGCGGCATCGTATTCCAAACGCTTCCCGGTTGCAATATTGTTAATCCCATTACCAACTGGCAACTTTTAATGCCATCGGCATGGATGTACTTATTTATGGTGCGTACATTGGCTGTAGCGAAATTGCCGGCATTAACTTTTGCGGCTTCGTCAATACTCATAAGGGTGGTTGGATAAGTAGTATGTGCGGGCGCTGAAAGCAGATAAAAAACAGCCGGGTTATCTTTGTTATCGCTTGAAAAAGCGACCTCTTTTATGCCCTTGCCAATGTACAGGCAATTAAATTTTTTTAGACTGTATGCTTTTCCATCTGCTATAACCTGTCCATCGCCGGCGACATTAATTATTCCTATTTCCCTGCGCTCTAAAAAATAGTCAGCCCGAAGGTTTGGATAATTTTCCAATAAAAGCTCGTCCTTAACCGGGTTTGCTGCGCCAACTATCATCCTGTCGTAATGGGTATAAACGCAGTTGATAGTATCTTGTTTAACAATGTTGTCTATTAAAAACCGCTCCCTTATTAATGTGGTGCCGTATTGCTTAAAATCACCTGGATGTACACTGTGCAGTATTTTCAATTGAATTGGTTGATTAAGTGAGTAGTTTATTAAGTGAATGGTAAAAATGGCTCGAAGTAAGAGTTGGTCTTCGTCAACCCAACCAACTTAATCCAACTCAATCAACCTAATAAACTTCAAAACCAAAGTTAACATTTAGGTTAGCAAATAATAGTAAAATAGTTTTTACATTGGCTTAAACTTTCTTTAAGTGAAATTCAACCGCAATTATAAAATGAAAAAATTATTGCTTCATAAAAAAGTGTTGTTGTTATTTGCTTTTATAAGTATTACCGGAAAAATTATGGCACAAAATACAACCACCTGGACTGAGAAAAGCGCCGCTGAATGGCTGCAAAGCGCCGATTGGCGCAACGGAGTAAAATTAAATGTCGACCCTTCGGTAAATAAAGTTGTTTTTGCTGAACAATATCACAAAAATAAAGCCGCATGGGATAAAGCCTTCGCTTTTTTAAGGGATAGCGACCTTCTAACCATAAAATCCGGTAAATATGTAATAGATGAGGATACTGTTTATGCCATGATAACCGATGCACCGTCTAAAACTTTTGAACAGTCTGCATGGGAATCGCACCGGAAATATATTGACCTGCAATATGTAATTAAGGGTGAAGAAAAAATTGGTATCGCGCCTTTAGCCACTGCCACGGTAACAAAACCGTATGACGAAAAAGCAGACTATGCTAATTATAGCGCCGACGGGAAATATTACATAGCAAAACCAGGAACTTTCTTCCTCTTTTTCCCTGAAGATGTACACCGGCCCAATATTAAGGTTGATGGCTATGATGTGGTAAAGAAATTAGTGATCAAGATAATGGTAGCGGAATAAAATCCCGGTATTTCTCAATCCTCCAGCAGGCTGATCTTTACATTATGGCCTTCCGCAATTTGAACGATCTTTGCCACTTCAACCGGGCAGCCGGCGGTTTGCGCACGAAGTATCCGGTCGCAATCATCAAGGTCAAAATTAAACCGGCACGCGGGGAAATTTGAATTAAGCGTTTTAACAACCTGTTTGCCAATTGTTTGCTATTTACATTTGTTTTGAATACCTCTATCATATCCATAAACTTAATAAGTTAAACCTTTATCATTTTCCATTTGCCGCGTTTAAAGAGATAGTAGGCTAACAGGGCGGTCACGAATTGCGAAATAACGATCGCAATAAAAATCCCTTTGGGTTCCCTGATATAATATTGACTTAATACCCAGGCCAGCGGTATCTGGAAAAGCCAATAGCCAACAAAGTACACTAAAGTTGGTGTGCGTGTATCGCCCGCACCGTTAAATGCGTTCAGCATCACCATTTCAACGCCAAAAAATATGTAACTCAGGCTAACGATTTGAAGCGTTTGGATAGCATAATGGCGTGCCCCGGGATCGGTGTTCATAAAATTTACAACTGGGGTGCCAAAAAGAAAGAAAAACAAACTTACGGCCACCATAAAAACAGTAACATACCCGGCTGTTATCCATACACTTTTTTCGGCCCTGTCGGGCTGGCCTGCGCCCAGGTTTTGGCCGGTTAAAGTAGCAGCGGCATTGCTCATGCCCCAGGCCGGCAGCAAAAAGAATATCAGCAGCCGGATGGCTATTTGATAACCGGCAACGGCGGCTTCGTGAAACCCCGACATTAAACGGGTTAAAAATATCCAGCTACCCGAACTAACGATAAACTGAACCGCCCCTGTACTCCCAAGGCTAATGATTTGCATCAATAGTTCTTTATGGGGCTTTAATTGCGATAAATAAAAACTGAGCAGTCCTTTGCGGATGAACAAGCGGTACAACTGGTATAAAACGCCAATGCCGCGACCAATCGTCGTAGCTATTGCGGCGCCTTTTATACCAAGCCCAGGAATCGGGCCAAGTCCGTAAATCAACAGCGGGCAAAGAATTATGTTAAAAATATTACTTATCCAAAGTGCCCACATGGCTATGCTGGCATCACCAGCGCCGCGGAATATACCATTGATCAAAAACAACAGCATGATTACCAGGTTGCCACCGTACATAATTTGGGTATAACGGATGTTTTCGGCGATCATTCTGTCACTTGCACCCATAAAATGCAGGATGGAGCCTGCGAAAGTTATCCCTACTGCAGAAATGATCAATGAAACAAAGAAAGCAAACAAGATGATCTGCATCCCCGAATGGGCGGCTTCTTTGTAGTTCTTCTCGCCTACCCGGCGGGCGACCAATGCGGTTGCCGCCATGCTAAACCCCATAGCAATGGAGTAAACTATGCTTAGTATCGATTCGGTATATGCTACGGTATCAACGGCCGCGTTGCCCAGTTTGCCAACAAAGTATATGTCCACCAGGGCAAATACCGATTCCATCATCATTTCCAGGATCATGGGGATAGCGAGCAGTATTACCGCCCGGCGTATACTGCCAACGGTATAATCCTGCTCGCTACCTGCTACAGCCTCGCTGAATAAAGAAAAATAACGTTTGAGTTTTAACAAAGCAGTGTGTTTTTGCGGATAATGCTATACTACCGCATCTTTTCCGCCCGTCTTCAACTTTAATCTCTTATGGTGGTAAATGTAAGATACGGCCAAAATAACCAGAAAAACCGGTATCATGCCCCAATCGCTAATCGCGAAATTAGTTACAATCATTGAATAAGCCGCCCCTATCATATCGAAAGCAAACCCTGCGTAAGCCCATTCTTTCAGTCTGGGAAAGCCGGGAGTAAGGATCGCTATTATACCTAATATTTTAGCTACCGCCAAAAAATGGAAGACATAAGGCTGGTAGCCCATGGGGGCCATCTTCTGCGCTGCTTCCGGGTTAGGTATAAAGCTTCCGATTGCAGAAAATAACATCAGGGCCAAAATAAGGCCTGTTGAAATCCAATAAATAATGTTGATCTTTTTCATTTTAGTGTTTATTAAGGTTAATTAATTGGTTGATAATAAAGTATGACCACGCCCGAGCTTAGTCGTTTTAAATCTGTTAATTTTAGTGTTTTTCTATCCAAATCGCCTGTAAATTGAGGCTTGCCGCCCCCTAAAATAACAGGGCTTATAATTGCCCTGTATTCATCAATTAAGCCCAGTTGCATAAGGGCCGATACAATACTACCACTGCCTAATATTACGATGTCTTTTCCGGATTGCTCCTTTAGTTTTAAAATGGTTTCTTTAATATTGCCCTTAACCAAAGTTGAATTTTTCCATTCAACTTTATCCAGTGTTTTTGAAAAAATAATTTTTGGCAGGTTGTTCATTTTTGCGGCAATAACCGGGTCATTCTTTACTTGTTCGGGCAATGGCCAGTAAGCCGCCATCATTTCATAAGTTTTCCGGCCAAATAAAATACAATCTACTGAATTTAACGTCTGTTCCGCATAATTTAAAAAGTCGCTATCTACTATATGCCAGTCCAGCTCCTGGTTGGCGCCCTCTATATAGCCATCTAAGGAAACCATATTCGATACAATTACTTTTCTCATAATTTTATTTTATTGATCTATTATTCGATCCTTCTTAAATTAACCCGGCAACTCAACTCTTTGCCGTCTTTTAACCACACCCATTTACCATCAATTGTTTTGCCACCATTGCTAAATTCCCCGTTAAACTTTTCCTTAACACCTTGCACACCAACGAAAACAATTTCCTGACCTTCGCTTATTTCACAGGTGCATTCAAGCATTTGCCCATTATTGTCGAAATAATGATATTTTAATTTTTTGATTTCCGCATTGTACCCAATAAATCCGATGCCCTTTATGCCAATCATATCAATATGATGAACCATAAAAAACCCACCTTCCATCCAATTGAAAGTAACCTGGCCGTGGGCTTCGCCGGATACCGTCCAGGCCCCCAATAGCCAATTAAGTTTTTTTAGCGCCGGGTTCGGCATCGGCCCGGTTTCATTTAATTGGTACACCTTTCCCTGTTAACTTTCTTGTTTATTGCACTTAAACATAACGATACAAACATATAGCCATTTAAATATTTAAAAGGGTGCTATGCATGACAATATAAGGGGGAATTAGTGACAATCAAAACGTTTGGACTCTCGCCTAAATCAAATTGGGCAAGGTGCTGGGGTGAATAGCAAGCCAAAATTCTTCAGATTTGATTTTCCGTTGCCGTTTAAATTACCGAAAACTATGCTTACAGATATCAATCCCAAATTACCAATGCGCAATAAGTCCGCTACCCGGGATTTCTATTTAAACAAATTGGGATTTAGGGAATTTGGCCGCGCAGACTACGATGGCTACCTTATGGTACAAAGGGACGGTGTACAAATTCACTTTTTTGAGTTTAAAGACCTAACCCATCGGAAAACTATGGACAGGTGTATATCCGTACTGATGATATTGACGCGCTGTACCATTTTGCTAAAATGCAAAACGTTAACTGCACTAAATTGGAGCATAAGCCATGGATGCAAATAGAGTTCTCTATTCACGACCCGGATAACAATGTGCTCACATTCGGCCAGGGTATCGGTTAAATATATTCGAACGAAATCACCTTAGCTTTTGAACCGATGCGGTGCCTCACCCTGTTTAATCAACCGTAACGATATACTCATTACCCTCTTTCTTTTGTGATGAATATTGCCAGCTAACCGAAATATTTTGCCCTTTATAAGTCAGGGTATTATTTTCGAGAGAGATTCTGTCTTCAGAAACAAAGAAAGTTAAACTTCTCACAGTCCATACACTTCCATTTACCTTCGTAATTGCACGCTCGTTAGCAGCGGTGAAGTAATTAGCGCCTTTACCCAACTTAAGTAATGTGCTGTGAATTATTAAACTATCGTTTATAGCTTCTGCATGCATGGGATCAAATCCCCTGAATTCCGGTGGGCTTTTAAATTGAACCGTAATCTTTAACCCTCCCTGATTATTAAAAGACTGAATATTTGCTATGTGTTTTGCTGTTTCCATAGCGGTAAAATATTTTGCTCTGGCCTCGTAACTATCAAGGGCCGGTAATTTTACTTGCTGTGGTTTAAACTTAGTGAAAAAATAATCACTTAATGATTGCCCTGAATTGTAGTATTCATGCTGCCAGTTGGTAAAGTGTTTAGCCAGCAATAAACATTGGACCATGCCACTTAGCAGCCGCTTGTTTCTTAAGCCTTCACGGCCATAAGCCGGTTCTATCAATGAATAAAAAAATCGTTTGTGTATATATTCCTGTTCCTTTTCAGTGGATGAAAATTCCTTCATATACATATATTCACAATAAGTTGCGGGCCCCTCGCAAGACTCGACGTCTTTTTCATAATTAAGGTATTTTTCGCCAATTATTGTTTGCCTGAGCGCACGACAGCTAAAAAACTTATTTAGGTTTTCCTTCAATTGTTGAGTAGGGCCCGTTAAGGCGGAAAGTAGTAGCTCGTCTTCATATTGCCTTATTGCGTCGTTCTGGAAATTCTCGGGGTAAGTCAGTAATTCCGCCGGATTGTCGAATTTTAACTTTTTAATGTAATTCCGCTGATAAACATGATGCAATTCGTGAAATACTTCTGCATAAAATTGGTTTTCGCTCACATAAAAAGATTGTCCGTAGTTGTTATGAGCAGTAAGGTGGTTGTTGATCTCTGTTTGTGATGTCCCCAATAAAGCGAAGTCGGCCTGGCTAAATTGATAAATGCTGTCTTTCAAAAGTTTGGCTTTAGCCGGTGGATTTGGATGGTTTTTCAAAAAAGCCGGGCCACCAATCCTGAATATGCAATAAGGCCCCATGGTCATGCCCGGCCAAACTTTTTCCCGAATATTTTCTATGTTTTTGGAAAATTGTGGCAAGGAACCTAAATAGAGGCTATCGATGGGTTGAATAGCTTGTCCATCGGCAGAACATTGGGCGCCTAAAATTACAAGAAACAGTAAAGTTAATATTTTGGACATATAGCTTTATCAGTAAAGATATTTTGCATCAGGAGTTATAAAATTAAGAAAGTTCAATGAAATATTTTTTGGGCGAAAATATTAAGTACTTCCACCAGGATCAGGATAATGATCACCAATTCAAGCCTGAAACTGTTTCGATATTGCAACAGGTCCCTAAAAAGTTCATAGTTATCTTTTATAATATTTAACCCTTCCTGTATATTCCTAAACCTCTCTTTCAAATCAAAGGTCCGTTTAAGATCGTTATGAATTTTATTCAGGTTTTCATCTTCCCATGTTTCAGGAGGAGAATCAAAAATATAAAGGTTTTCAGCAATGCGGTTTTTTAATACGAGCGTTCGCCCTATGTATTTTTTCAGGTTTATTCCAGATATGTCAAGACGTCCTTTTGTTTCCAGTATCTGCGTATGATAATTCGTTTCCTCCATCATTTTAGTTGTTTGCTCATGATAATAATCGAGTGCGACCGACTGTGAAACATTCAGCATTATTAAACGCAGCACTTCAATGTCTTCTCCTATAATCTCGATTGAATTGAAGCCTATCTTATTCTTTCCAGAATTTGTCTGTATCTTAAATTCTTCCTCCAAACTTTGGTCAAATTTGTTTCTGCAATAAGAAGATATTAACCTTAAAAATTCAGAAATTTTGATTGCATCATAGTTTAAAAAACAAACAACTCCATATTTAAAAACATAAATATATTGGCGTTCATCTATTATGTAAAATAATTCGTCGGTATCGTTAAAATACAAATCAGCCTTAAAGGCAGATTTAAACATTCTTATATCAATACTGTCAGCTATCTGGTATGATAAAACTTGTTGTAGCATATTTGTTTATTCTTGACTCAATACCTATAAATTAATAGCATTGAATAGTAAACGGAAAGGACATGTAAGCGTTTTTATATTAAAGCTATGCAAATACTTTATAAAAGAATTGCATAGCAGCTTTTATCAAATATACGATCTCAATCCCGGATCATTATTAAATTAAAAAACCTCTCCAAATTTCTTTGAAGAGGGTTTTCGATGCGTAATGTTCGGTCGTCTTGACAGGGTAATTTTCGAACAACTTTTTGAAGAATTTTAAGACGCTGGCGGGCTAATTTGCGATAATTGATTATAAAACCCTAAATTTAAAACGCAGGCATAGCGATCTCATCCATTCAATCAAAAATAAATGAAGCTAATGAAAATAATCAATAGCACCATAGTATCCGGTTTGTTGTTTTGCATGCTATGGAGTGTAAACCCGGCCATGGCCCAGCCGCCAACCCGCGACCCGCATACACCCGGGTATGTATCGGCCACCGAATTACCGGATGGCGCCATTCCTTCGCCCGGCTCCAATGGGAATTTCATTATCGGCCCCACACATAATCCTGCACCGGAATCGAGTGTACAGGCTAACGTACCACAGGGGACGATATACCGTTTTACCATTGATTCCAGGGACAGCAAAATTTACCCCGGCATTGCCCGCGAACCCAATACATTTGGCACGGCAGATCCGGCAAATCCTGCTAAATTAATCGTCACTACGAGCCATCCGGCCCCCTACACACGCCAGTTGGCAGTGTATGTTCCAAAACAGTATGTAGCCGGCACAGTAGCGCCATTCATCGTTGGTGCCGACGGACCTGACAATTTGCTTTTCACGGTATTAGACAACCTGATTGCCGAGGGCAAAGTGCCGCCGATGATCGCTGTCTCAATTGGTAACGGCAGCGGCGATGCCCAGGGCAGCGAACGTGGCCTGGAATACGATACCATGAGCGGCGTATACGCGGAATTTGTTGAAAATGAAGTGCTACCTCTGGTAGAAAGCAAGTGCCGGGTAAAACTAACCAAAGACCCTGCCGGTCGCGCCACCATGGGTGGCAGTTCAGGCGGATCATGCGCCCTGATCATGGCCTGGTACCACCCCGAATGGTACCACCGTGTGCTCACTTATTCCGGTACTTATATAAACCAGCAATGGCCCTGGAATCCGGAAACACCGCAAGGCGCATGGGGGTTTTATAAAACTATCATCCCAAAAAGCCGCCCAAAACCATTGCGGATATGGATGGAAGTAGGCGACCAGGACCTCTTTAACCCAAACATAATGCGCGACGACATGCACGATTGGGTAGTCGCGAATGAAAAGATGGCAATGGTACTCGCTGCTAAAGGCTACCCATACCAGTTTGTTTTTGCCCGCAATGCCCGGCATGTTGATTACAAAGTAAAAATGCAAACACTTCCCGAAGCGCTGGAGTGGCTTTGGAAAGACTACCGCGCGGCGAAGCCTACGCAATAACGAATATTTGGGGGAAAATTGGTTTTTGGGACTTCTCAAATACCGATTTGAAATATGGCAATGAATATCAAATCCGATAGAAAATCAGCTGAGTTAAGTTTTAAAATATCGCAGTCGATGTCCGCGTTATTGCCGTACCATTAAAACAAAAAGTCTCAAGACTTTCGACTTGAGACTTTTTGACTTTTTCGAGGTCGTCTTGACAGAACAATTTTCGAACCACTTTTTACAGGATTTGAAGAAGTTAGCAGGTTGAATTACAAGTATGTAGATTGCAAATAATCTCATCTATTCAATTAAATTCGGCTACAACTATCTTTACTTTGGCTACATTCCAATATTTTGTTAGTTGTAGGTTAGCATCCTAATCTAAAAGAAAATATTATGAATAATCGACTGATTTGGAATAACATTAATAAAACATCCAAAATTGGATTTGTTTTTACTATAATAATGACATTAATGACTGCTGTAAGTGCTTTTGTAAATCTAGCACAGATTCAACTTCCCCTTGCTATTAATTTGCCTTGGTATATAGCAACAATTCTTGGATTTGCAAAGGCCTTGGCTGTTATTGCTTTCATAAGTAATCGTTTCCCTACTCTTCGTGAGTGGGCTTATGCAGGCTTATTTTTCGAACTTATAGCGGGCGCTGCCTGTCATATCTTAAGCGGCGCACCTATATGGCATGCAATACCTGCGTTGTTTGATCTTTCCATCGTAGCTGTATCATATTTTTATTGGCATAAAAAAAAATATCAACTCCAGGGCTTAGATAATTCTGAAAGAAGTTAATACTTAAAATATAGTTGCAGAATATCAAATAAGAATAGTCTGCAGATTCTTAATCAGAAAACATTATAGAAATCGTATAAATATTAATTACAAATAATTTTAAACGAAAACTCCAGAATTTAAAAACAGTAATATGGACAATCCAATACACCTTAAATCTATTACGGCTTTTCACAGATTGCTGGGTTTAAAAGCACCACAACACCCACTTATTGGTGTTGTAGATTATAGTAGTATTAACCACGCTGCAGCAGAAAATAAGACAGTATTTCTTAATTTTTATGCGATAGGCTTAAAAAGAGATGTTGGAGGAAAATTACATTATGGGCAGCAAGTCTATGATTTTGATGAAGGTCTTATGTCTTTTGTAGCACCCAGTCAGGTAATACGATTCGAAATTGATATTAGTATTCCCAGTAACCCAAGTGGCTATTTATTATTATTACATCCCGATTTTTTATGGGGTACGCATTTAGCAAAAAGCATCAAAAAGTATGAGTATTTTAATTATGCTATTAAGGAAGCTCTTTTCCTCTCTGAAAAAGAAGAGGAAGTTATTGAGAGCATATTTCAAAACATACAGCGGGAATATCACAAAGACATTGATAAATTCACTCAAAGCATCATTTTAGCTCAAATAGAAACATTGCTCAACTATGCCGATAGATTTTATCAACGACAATTTGTAACCCGCAACGTCACTAGTAATCAAACACTCAGCAAAGTAGAAGATTACTTAGAAAGCTACTTTAAAAGCGAAAACCTTACTAACAAAGGCTTGCCAACAGTGCAACTACTTGCAGACGATTTGTGTTTATCTCCAATTTATCTGAGTAATTTGCTAAAACAACTGACTGGCATATCTGCCCAACAACATATCCATGAAAAACTCATTAAAGAAGCAAAAGAAAAACTTTCTACCACCAATTTATCCGTTAGTAGAATCGCATACGAATTGGGTTTTGAGCATAGCCAGAGTTTTTCAAAATTGTTTAAAAGTAAAAGTGGTGTGAGCCCATTAGAGTTTCGGGCAAGTTTTAATTAACGCCAAGACCGTTCCGTTGCTTTTACTATATCAGTATTTTTTTTGAAACCAAATTTCGGTGTGACTTTGAGCGTCTATTAGAGGAAATCGCATTGCCCATAGCAAATGCAACTCTTAAAAAAAGAACAAGAAATTTTCAATTCCAGATAAACAAAATTAAATCAAAAATGAGAATCAACAGATCACTTACTTACGCAGCAGGTGCCGGGGCACTGTTAACGGTATCCGCTTTTGCCAAAAACCGGCTCGAAAACAACTTATCCCCGGTAGTTACCGCCAAATCCGGTTTTATCCGCACAGATGGGGATGTCGCCTACCGCGACCTGAATAAAAATGGGAAGATGGATGTTTACGAAGATTCGAGGCAACCTATTGAAAAACGTGTGCAGGACCTACTTAAACAAATGACCTTGGAAGAAAAGGCCGGGATGATGTTTTACTCGCCGGTGAGGGTGAATATGGACGGATCCATTGAAGAACAGCCTGCTAATGATTTTCTGGCAAGTATTTCGCCGGTTGGAACAACCGAAATGGACAAGCATCATATCACCCATTTTAACTTATTTGGTGTACCTGCGCCGGATACATTAGCCATGTGGTACAACAAGATGCAGCAATATGCGGAAAAAACCAGGTTAGGTATTCCGCTTACCATAGCGTCAGATCCCCGCAATCAGGGCGGCGCTGCTATCTTCGCGATGTCGGCCAAAACGTTTTCCATGTGGCCCGATCCTTTGGGCTTAGCAGCCATTGGTGATGAAAAAGAAATGGAACGGTTTGCTGATATATCCCGGCAGGAATACCTGGCAGTTGGCATACGTCAGGGTTTACATCCGCAGGTTGATCTGGCCACTGAGCCGCGCTGGCCGCGTATCTCCGGCACCTTTGGAGAAGACGCCGGACTGTCAGCCCGAATGACTACCGCCTACATTAAAGGATATCAGGGTGAAAAATTAGGCCAAAACAGTGTTGCCATGATGACTAAGCATTTTCCGGGTGGTGGCCCACAAAAAGAAGGCCTGGATCCGCACTTTGCATTTCAAAAGGGCCAGGTTTACCCTGGTAATAATTTTAAATACCACCTTATTCCATTCGAAGCTGCTTTAAAGGCTGGAACAGCGGCCATCATGCCTTATTATGGCGTACCCATGGGGCAAAAAGGTGTAGAAGAAGTGGGCTTTTCTTATAACAAAGCTATTATTACTGATCTTTTACGTAACAAATTCCATTACAACGGTGTAGTTTGTACTGACTGGGGGCTGGTGACCGATACAAAACTAGGCCCTGTTAACTGGGTTGCAAGAGCCTGGGGCGTTGAGAAGTTAAATACTGAAGAACGGGTGCAAAGAATAATTGATGCGGGTGTAGATCAGCTTGGCGGCGAAAATCTGCCGGAAATTATTGTAAAGCTGGTGAAAGAAGGAAAGTTAAGCCAGAAACGTGTTGATGCCTCCGTAACGCGATTGCTGCGTTTAAAATTTCAGTTAGGCTTATTCGACAATCCTTTTGTGGACGAGAAAAAAGCGGCAGATATTGTAGGAAGCCCCGAATTTATAAAGGCGGGACTATATGCTCAGCGCAGATCGCTCACCTTGTTAAAAAACGACAATCATACCCTGCCATTAGCGCCTAATAAGCTGAAAATTTATATCAAAAATATCAATCCAAAAGTTGCGGCAGCATACGGTACAATTGTAGATGATCCAAAGCAAGCGGATATTGCGATCATAAGATTACAAACCCCAAACTATCCGATTCCCGAAGCAAAAGGTAACTTCCTAGCTGAGATGTTCCATTGGGGTGATCTTGATTTTAAAGGCCAGCAATTAGAAGACATCCTTACCCTCGAAAAAACTGTGCCGACAGTAGTCGACATTTATTTGGATAGAGCGGCTGTTATTCCACAAATCAGCCAATATGCAAAAGGTCTTTTTGCCAGTTTCGGCTCTAGTGACGCAGCGCTGCTTGATGTTGTTTTTGGTAAATATAAACCAGGAGGCCATTTGCCCATCGAAATGCCGTCGTCAATGGAAGCTGTTCGCAACCAAAAAGAAGACATGCCCTATGACTCCAAAGATCCGCTGTACAAATTCGG
>Ga0207052_10001_pt2 | contig 71340 bp, 67 predicted proteins | sample Alteio_BWMinCont_62_FD_153294 | JGI IMG/M metagenome (GOLD analysis project Ga0207052, IMG submission 153294) | Enriched cells from forest soil in Barre Woods Harvard Forest LTER site, Petersham, Massachusetts, United States -... | ecosystem: Environmental > Terrestrial > Soil > Temperate forest >...
ACCCAAGGCGCGCATGAGACGATCAACGACAAAAGCGGCGCGCGCCATATAACCGGAGTCTTCTAAGAAAGCCAGATCAAATGTTACGGCTCGTATGCCACCTTTTCTTTTTAGCTTATGTTTAATTCCCATATCGACATTCCCCAAAATTCATTGGATAAAAAAATACTGAGTAAACCATAATCGCTTAAGTTTCTGACAATCCCGCATACCTACATTATAGACGATACATTTAAAATTGTTGAATAATAATCATATTTTAAGCTTCCCTTAAGCTTTTGAATAAATTAGAGTCAATATTATAGGGTATTAAATAAGCTCAAGTAAATCTTAATGAGAATAATTCTCAATTGTATTGACAGGTTTCTTGCCTGGCGGGATACTTAGCTGATTATACCTAATTAACCCTGTAAATTGATCGAAACGTGGCCGTTATGGTGAAAATTAATTCAAATTAAGGGTATTTTTTGGCTGTATCTGTGGAATCAAAGAGTTAACTTTTATGCGGCCACCTCCGTCATTGCGAGTCCCGCGCTTTTTGCGGGGCGTGGCAATCCAGGGGTTGCTGCACTGCGAAAGTCTCCTGGATTGCCACGCCCCGCAAAAAGCGCGGGACTCGCAATGACGGAGGTGGGTGGGGGCGACAGAGGTGATGGGGTGACGAGGGAGGATTGGGGTGACAGAGACAAGAGGCTTGTATGCAGTTGAAAGATCTTAAGGTTGGCTTGAATGCCCGTATCACCGGCATTGCCGCGGGCGAAAAGGTGTATCGTCAACGACTTATCTCAATGGGGCTTTTACCCGGCACCGAATTCAAAGTATCGCGCATAGCTCCGTTGGGCGATCCCGTGGAAATTACCGTGCGCGGTTTTGCCTTAAGCTTGCGTAAAGGCGAGGCGAGCATTTTACAGATTGAAAAGGTTTCTGAATGATTATTGCTTTAGTTGGCAATCCTAATTGCGGTAAAACCACGTTATTTAACGCTTTAACGGGTGCGCAGCAGCGCGTGGGTAATTGGCCGGGGGTGACGGTTGAACGCAAAAGTGGAAGCTATAAAGAAAAAAATACCGCGGTTGAAGTAATAGACTTACCGGGTGTTTATTCTTTAGTGATGACCTCTGAAACATCATCCATAGATGAAAAAATCGCAACAGAATACATCTTAAGTGATGCAGCTGATGTGGTTGTTAATATTGTCGATGCCAGTAATCTCGAACGAAATTTATATTTAACCCAACAATTACTTGAAATGCATGTGCCTGTGATTGTGGTTTTAAACATGATAGATGTCGCAACACAACATGGCTTAAAGATTGATGTCATAGCATTAGAAAAAGAATTAGGCTGCCCGGTTGTATCTGTGCAGGCGCACAAAGGCTATGGGATTAAAGAATTAAAAGCAAAGCTCAATGCATTACAAAAATCCGTTCCAGAGCAGCGTCATGTATTCCCAGCAGCAATCGAAAAGTCCTGCCACTGCTTGGTCACGGCAATTCAAAAAGAAATACCACATTATCCACGCGCGAGATGGCTAGCGTTACGACTATTAGAAGACGATGTGTATGGCCAACGCCTCGTTTCAAACAATATTTTGCAATTAGCCGCGCAGCAACAAAAAAATATCGGCACGCTCTTGCATGAAGATGCGGATATTGTCATTGCCGATGCCCGTTATCAACATATTGAAAAAATGATTTCAATCTGTCTCATCAAATCCTCCACACAAAAAACCCGTTTAACCACGCACATCGACAACATAGTGCTAAACCGCGTTTTAGGTATTCCCATTTTCTTGGCTGTCATGTATGCCATGTTTTTGTTTGCCATTAATGTAGGTAGTGCGTTTCAAGATTTCTTCGATATCAGCAGCGATACCTTATTCGTGCAAGGCTTGGGATATATTTTAAAAAATATCGGCGCTTCCGATTGGCTCATTGCCTTGCTGGCAAATGGTGCGGGCAAAGGCATTAATACTACTGTCACCTTTATTCCCGTCATTGGCGCGATGTTCTTGTTCCTGGCTTTCTTAGAAGACTCCGGTTATATGGCGCGCGCCGCTTTTGTCGTTGATCGTCTCATGCGCGCCTTGGGTTTGCCGGGCAAATCCTTTGTTCCTATGATTGTCGGTTTTGGTTGTAACGTGCCAGCGGTTATGGCGACGCGTACGCTTGAAAATAAGCGCGACCGTATTCTCACCGTGATGATGACACCCTTCATGTCTTGCGGAGCGAGATTGGCTATTTATGCGGTATTTACCGCAGCTTTTTTTCCGCGTGGCGGACAGAATGTAGTATTTGTTTTGTATCTCACCGGCATAGCCATGGCCATGCTAACCGGTTTGTTGCTACGTAAAACGGTTTTAAAAGGCGAACCTGCGCCGCTTGTTTTAGAATTACCGCCCTATCATGTGCCGCACATCAAAACATTAATGCTGCATGCATGGCAGCGCTTACGCAGCTTTTTATTTCGCGCCGGAAAATTAATTGTGCCCATTTGTATTTTTATTGGTGCACTCGGCGCGTTCAATCTTGACGGCACTATTCATGCTGGCGATGCTGATACTAATTCATTGTTATCGGCGGTCGGACGTTTCTTTACACCGATTTTTGCGCCTATGGGAATTCATCAAGATAATTGGCCAGCGACAGTGGGTTTAGTGACGGGTATTCTGGCCAAGGAAGTTGTGGTCGGCACCTTAAATGCGCTTTACACCCAAGTCGGACATTTTGCCGCTGCCTCGGCTGCGGGCTTTAGTTTTTGGGGTGGTTTGCATGATGCTTTGCTTTCGATTCCGCAAAATTTAAGCCAGCTGGGTCACTCATTTGGTAATCCAGTTTTAGCGCAAGCACCGGTACACACGTTAAATCAAAGTGTTTATGGTTTGATGTATCAACGCTTTGACGGTCAAGTGGGTGCGATGGCGTATATGTTATTTGTCTTGTTATATTTTCCGTGTATCTCAACGACGGCGGTGATGTTGCGTGAATTGAATCGCGCCTGGACTATTTTTTCTGTGCTGTGGACGACAGGTATTGCTTATGGCGTTGCGGTTTTGTTTTATCAAGCCGCAACGGTTGCGCGTCATCCAGAAGCGTCATTGACATGGATTGTTGGCATTGGGGCTTTGTTTGCCGCGGTTATTATATGGGCGCGCTATTACGCGCAAGGCAAGACATGGCTGAGGCTGTTACCATCGGGAGAAGTGATATGAGTTTGCTTGCCATCAAACAGTATTTGATGAAAGTTAAAATTGCAAGTCTAGCTACGTTAAGCCTGTATTTTAATGCTGATCCGGACACGTTGCGCCATATGCTAAAGCATTGGGTGAGGAAAGGGTGTGTGCGGCAATGTATGAAAACACCGGCTTGTGGGACAAGTTGCGGTAAGTGTAGTCTGTTAGTTACCGAAATTTATGAGTGGGTTTGATCGCGCCTAATAACTTTTAACTGCGAATTTAAAAAAATTACACACTAGTATGTAATTTTTTGTTATAATGCGCTTATGAGGATAGGTGAAGGTTTGGAGAGTAAATCATGAAACATTACTACGCACTTTTTAATAAAACCGATGAGGCTGTTGAGGTTGCGTTTCCAGATCTTAAAGGTTGTTTCACCTTCGGTAAAGACTGGGAAGAAGCTTTAGAAAATGCTGAAGATGCGTTAGCAGCTTGGCTTGTGCATGCTGAATCTGAATTCATAAAAGAACCGTCTAAACATCATGAGTTAGAATGTTTATCAGGAGAGCTAGTACCCATATTCGTGGATGAAACCATTATGGCTTCGTATCGTAAGCTAAAACGATTTAATGTGATATTTCCGGCTGATGTCCTAAAGCAAATTGACAAATTTCGAAAGAAAAAAGGCTTAAAACGATCTACTTTTTTGCAAAAAGCTGCTGAAGAATATTTGCAGCAACATGATGCAGGTAGTTTGTAACAAGCTTCAGTGCTGAGACATAAAAATGTTGTTATCGAAATGCTGCAAGATAAAATAACTCTTATTCCTCGTAAATAGTCTCTGACCGAATATTATTCGGATTATTTCACTGAGAAAGGCGAATAAACGTGAACAAGAAAAGTTTAAAAAAACACTCAAAAACTGATTGGGATCGACTAGATTCCATGAAAGACGAGGATATTGATTATTCCGATATTCCGGAGCTAGGAGAGGATTTTTTTAAAAATGCTGTTGTTGTGATGCCCCAAAATAAAATAACAATTACCATTCGGCTCGATAAAGATGTTTTGGAATGGCTGAAGTTAACTGAACCAAAGTATCAAACAAGTATAAATGCTATATTGCGAAGTTATATGAAAGCTAAGATAAAAACAAATCATACTTAAATAATAATTTTTTATAAAATCCCAGCAAACCAATTGAATTACCTCTAATTAATACGCATCCCGCTGAGCTATTATTTTTGACTATTCTAACTATCATGTTATAATGGTCATGACTGGTTTAACATGCTAGTTAAAATAGTCTGAAGCAGGGGCCCCGTGATGAAACGAATATACGAAGAAGTGATAGCGCAGCATTTTGCCTCTGACAGACAAATGATTTTTTTAGCAGGGCCCAGGCAAGTCGGTAAAACCACAATAAGCCATTGGGCTAAAAAAATAGGAAAAAATTTCCATTATATTAACTGGGATAACACTGACCATCAGCACCTTATTATCCGTGGTCCTAAGCAGGTCTTCGATGCCTTAGGGTTAAGCAAAATGTCTGCTGAGCTAACTCTTGTTGTTTTTGATGAGATTCACAAATATTCACGTTGGAAGCAATTTCTTAAAGGTTTCTTCGACACCTATGGTCATCAATTGAAGATTATTGTGACAGGTAGCGCTCGTTTAGATACATATAAAAAAGTCGGGGATAGCTTGATGGGGCGATATTTTTTATATCGCGTACATCCGTTATCTGTGGCTGAACTATTAACGCCGGCTCTCATCGAAAATGAATTACGTAAGCCTAAGAAAATTAGCCCCAAAAATTTTTCCAATCTGTTCGAGTTTGGTGGTTTTCCCGAACCTTTCCTAAAAGCAGATAAGCGATTTAATCAGCGTTGGCTGCGGCTTAGATATCAGCAAACTTTTCATGAAGATATACGCAATCTATCTGAAATACACGAAATTGCTCAACTGGAAATGCTAGCATCGTTACTTAAAGCACAGACGGGACAATTAGTGAGTTACAGTGAGTTTGCTAGAGCAATCAGTGTTTCAGTGCCTACGATAAAGCGATGGATAGGGTGTTTGTCGGCGTTCTATTATTGTTTTACCATTCAACCTTGGTATAAAAATGTGTCGCGATCTCTGGTTAAGCAACCCAAAGTTTATTTATGGGATTGGTCGGACATAACTGATATCGGGGCAAAAACCGAAAATTTTGTTGCTATGCATTTATTAAAAGCCACGCAATTTTGGACGGACTATGGGTTTGGCGAGTTTGGTTTGTATTTTATACGTGATAAAGATAAGCGTGAAGTTGATTTTGTGGTGACTAAAAATAAAAAAGTGTGGTTTTTGGTTGAAGTAAAGCATTCTCAGGGTGCAGCTATAAGCAAATCTTTGGCTATATTTCAAGAGCAAACAAAAGCTGAGCATGCGTTTCAAGTTGTATTTGATATGCCGCATATAGACAAAAATTGTTTTGATTATAATGTGCCTGTCATCGTGCCTGTACAGACTTTGTTGTCGCAACTTATTTAGCGTGGACACTGTTTTAGTGGATTTCTAATGATTGCATCATCAGAAATCCAGAAAATCCAAGGAACGGTAGCACAATAAATTCAGCTAACCTATAATATCCCCATTTCCTGGAAGGAAGCCCATTCATGGCAGATCAGCCGCAAGCTCCGGTTCAAGTTAAACCTTTCCCGCATTTTATGACAAATGAGGGTGCCGCTTTTGGTCCTATAGATCTAGGGCAATACATCGAGTCGCCCAATGAAGCTATCAGTGGCCATTTACGTTTTGCCGCATCATTAAGCAATGGTCAGGGGCTGCCTGCTGGCATCATCTGTACGGAGTCAGGCTTGCTCAGCGGTATTTCCGCATCCAATACCGCAGGTGAATATGATGTGATTTTAGCGGCGCAAAACGCGTCGGGTATCCCCATAACCTCCAGTTTCAAATTTACGATCAGGCCGCGAATTGAGCTTGAAGATCCCAACTTTTTATCCACCTTAAAAACCCAAGTCTGGAAGGCTCTCGGAGAAAATTTACCGATTCCAGAAATGGCCGATATGCTCAGTCAGCCGATCACGGTGATTGAAATTTATTATCTATTACAGCGCTTTGCGGTTTTAACCATTTGGGATGTTTATAATCTGGAAAATCCCAGCGAAAAAGTCTTATTAGATTTGCCTGATCTGAACGAGCACTATCAAATTTATGATAGAGGCAGTTGCTTGGTCGCGGCACCTAAAGACTTGTTTTCACATGTAAGAACCTTAGAAGATGCTTTGCAGGCCTCGCGCGTGCTGGCCCGAGAGGTTTATAAAAGAGGCTGGGCAATTGAATTTGCTGGATTTAACAAAATGGTTCGCGGTGCCTGGGTTGAATTGCAGTATTTAGGCGATAAGCATGGAAAAAAATTGGAAATTCTTCATTACAATCCCAGCCCTGAAGATATGAAGGCCTATATCGTTAAGGATGTTCTAAGCGGTCCTGCACCCGGCTAGCTGCAAAAACTGCCAGAATCGTTTATAATTGCTAGGTTAATAGACAATAATTTCGGAGAATTTTCTCATGGCAAGACCCAGACCTGCACCAGTGCTATCACCTGCTCAAGCAGTACAAGAGCAAAATGATAAAATGCTCGCAATCGCCGGAAAGGCTTTGCATATGCGCGCCATGAATGAGAAGTATAAAACACCTGATGATGCCTATAACCCCAAGCTGATATTCAGCAGCAAACCCGGTCAGCCCGAAACATTAGGCAGCTCTGTTGCCAATGCTATTGCTGATTTTAGGAGTGTGAAGCCGGGTAGTGTAAAAGACGTCACCATTCTCACGACCATAGACAAAAATGCAACCTTGCTCAACGCCGTCATGGTGGGCTCACTAGAAAAGTTAGGTCGAGGTCATCCGATCAAAGTGCATGAGTGGACGGCGCAATTTGAAGGCGTTAAAACGCAGTTACACAACATGGCCAACGCGCTGGATGATCCTAAGGATCAAGACAAAAATTTTCTGCTTGCAAAGGTTGATCAAATTGAAAAAATGCAGAATGAAGTGTTAGGCAAAGAATTAGAAAGAATGAACATTCAGCTCGCCAATCAAAAACTGAATAATCAATCAAAGCTTCGAATTGCCGAAGAGCAAATTATAACTTACTGGCGAGATGTTAAGGACAAGGGTGAGGAGCGTTCGAATGCAGTCTTGAGTGCCGTTAATCCTGGCTCATTGAAAGCGAACACCTACCAAGTCATTACCTATAATAAAGTAACCAAAGAAGAAAGCAAATCTGATTTTTATCTTCACGTTGATGAAGAGGGTAATGTTCAAACTTCTCCTTCAACGTATGCTAATTTTGAGGAGCAGATTCGCGCACAGGCTAGGATTTTAAGAGAAAATAATGGCGCTGTTATCATCAATTGGAAAAACGGTGAAAAAGTAGATTGGGCCATGGTTAAAACCATGATTCGAATTGCTGCCAAAGAAGGCTTAGGCGTTATATTGTCAAAAAATGTGGAGGAGGCCAAGATGGAGCTTCAAATTGAAAATGCTTCGGTTGTGACTAGAGTTCCCCTCATTAAGGCGATCGCAGATTATGCTGGGGTCGGTACCAGTCAGCAAGAAATTGATAATATGGTAGATAAGGCGAATAAGGCGCGCGCAAAAATCGATAGAGAATTTGAAGATAAAGGCCAAGATATCATACTTGCCGAAACCAGCGGCGCTAAAAATAGCGAAGAAAAAATAAAAACCACTGAGGCGCTGATAACGAAAGTAAAAGATGAAATAGAAGAAAAAACACCCCTAGCTAAAAAATTAGAAACCTTAGATGAGGCGCAAAAATTAATTGTAGCTCAAAAAATGGATTTTGCTGTCGAGAAGGTATCGAGCAAAGATAATTCTCTGGGAGGTCAATTAGAAGCTATTAGAGAATTAAATGATAGAGTCACTGCGAGCATTGATGTGCTGAATGCAAGTGACCCCGCATCTTGTGCAGCAATTAAAAAAATCCAAGATGAAACCGTGATACCGTTAGTGGAAGAAATTACAGTCCGTGTATCTGAGGCAGCAGAAGATAAGCGCCAGTTAGAGCAACACAAGCAGGCTCTTTTTGCTGATGGGGTTGAATTGCCAGACTTAAAGCTTAACGAGCTCTTGGAAAGAATTTTTCCTGATGCAAGCGCTAGCCCTGCAGCGCTTCGTTTATCAGCCGCGTTTGAGCAGCCTGGCAAAACGCTTGAAGCCTATGAGGCGGCCGTGACGCTGGTTGAAGAAAGAGTGAAAGACCGTGACCAAGACGTTGCTCATTGTCGGGAAGCGCTTAGAGGGCTCAAGAGTTCCGTGTTGCAAGCCGGTGGCTTAACAGACGGGCAGAAAAAAGATTTCATGAATAAATTAGAGGAAGTCACAGAACAGCTAGGAGCAAAACCCGCACCAAAATCAAGACGCTAACCGAAATACACTTTATCCTCGGAAGAAAAAATCCCGCACCCGCTGCGGGATTTTTTTATGATTGAATTCGTAGCGTGGACAAAGGAGCGGAGCGACGTGTCCGCGAGCTCTGCAGATTTTTTAAGAGGAGTTGCCTTTTATCGTTTTACGTGATTTCAACTGCCGAATTTAGGTTAAATTGAATTAAACCCTGTTTGTTGCTATAATCAATATCAATAATGAAATTTTCAACAAGAGGTATAGCCATGGCAACTGTCAACTATAGTGTTCCTGATGAGATCAAAAAAAGGTTCAATTCTATATTTGCTCATCAAAATAAAAGTCATATTATTGCGGAGCTCATGAAGCAAGCTATCGAAGAACATGGGCGCCAACAGCGTCGTGCCCATGCAATTGATGCTTTATTAAAGCTGCGCTCAAAACAAAAACCCAAAACAACCCAGGCGATTCGTAAAGCCCGTCATGCAGGACGGGTATGAGGGTCTATACGATTGACAGTAGTGTTATTATCAAATGGATTTTTCCTGAGAAAACCGAAGAAAACCATGTCCCCCAAGCATTACTTTTGCTTCGCGCTATAAAGCAAAATACGATAAAAGTATTACAACCTACTCATTGGTTAGCGGAAACAATAGCTGTTATTGTTCGTCTACAACCAGAAATTGCGGGTGAAAGCATAGATCTACTCAGCGCTATGGAATTCCCCGTCATAAATATCCCTGAAGTTTATCAGCTTGCCTGTCAACTATCAGAGCGCTATGAGCACCATTTATTTGATACGTTATATCATGCTGTTGCTCTTTATAGTGGAAACGCTCAATTCGTTACTGCTGATGAGAAATATTATCGAAAAACCTATAAGCAGGGTGCGATTGTCCGTCTTGATGAATTTTCATCATTTGATTTTCTTTAGCTTTCCTGTTTGTATATTCTTTCTGATGCTTGTCATTGCGAGCGCCCCAACTCTTCGTGGTAAGCATCAGATATGAACTTCAATCAAAAGCTTGTCATCCCGCGCAGCTTTTAGCGCTCATCATTACCCGCAAGTATCCTCACTATACGCTGGCTTTTTCTTGGCATTGCACACGGGTCTGGTAGCAATGGCACCACCTTAAGGAATAACGCCGATGATCGTTATTGCGATTAGCCTATAATCCCAATAAGTGATAAGTTTCGCAAAAAAACACCGTCATTGCGAGGCTGCGAAGCGCTTAGCCGCGGCAATCCAGGCTTGTTTCAGCTTAAGATCACTGTTTTTTGCAGTTCCTCGGCACCTGGATTGCCACGGCTAAGCGCTTCGCAGCCTCGCAATGACGGTGTTTTTTTGCGAAACTTACCGCCTATTGGGGCTCGCAATATGACGAGCATTGATGTTATTCCTTAAGGTAGTGCCATTGTTACCAGGCCCCGCACAAAAACGCCTGATAGAACTGCTTTTTTGTCAAGAATGGGGACGCGTTTTTTGCGGGGCGACAGACCTGTGTGCAATGCCAAGAAAAAGCTTTTGAAGACTTTAAATCAAAAGTAGATGGTCTTTTGTTGCCTGAAGAAATTAGGCATATTCGAAAAGATATTCTCAAGTTAACTCAAGAAGAAGCAGGAAAATTATTTGGCGGTGGTAAAAATGGATTTAGCCGATATGAGCGAAAGGTAAGAAATTTAATTACGCACAGGTGCTGAATGTTTTCCTAATATTTTTGCTGTTTTTATAATTCTAGAAAATTCATCATGCATGGGGTTAATTACAAGATTATATTCTTCTGGAACTAAAACCGAAGGTAATGCTAAGGCTATAAACTTTTCTGATAGAAATAAATGCTTTTCCGCAAAATCTCTTGATATATTTGTTGCTGGAGTTGTATTCCATTCTTTAGGTAATTTATTTGGCGTGAGTTTATTTATTAAATTATCAGGAACATCAATTGAATGTCGATAGTAATCAAAACCAGACACAGAGAGTCCATTATGAGACAACCATTCCAAAGTGCATAAAGAAATGGACTCAGAACAGTATATTGTTTTTCTACCAAGATAATTCCAGCGAGCTGCAGTAAATAAGCCGCCATCACCAGAAAATACAGTTCGAACATCGTTATTTTGAGAGGCTCTATACCAAATAGACATTACGCATACATACCGTATTTAATTTGTAATAGTGCTTGTTCAACTAAGCGATGACCCACTTCAGTGTCTAATAAGTTTAAAGGAGCCTCATTTCCTAATGATGGGACACTTCTGTAAATCCATTGTTTGGCCTCTGTTTTCCCCAGAATATCTGTGGCCATTTTTATGATCGAGATTAATCTAACAAATTTTTCAGTAGTATGTGAGTCCAATAACTGATGATTTTTTTTCTTTAAAAAGTAAGTAGATGCGGGGATATCAAGCCTTTTAAGAATATCTTTAACTAAAATATCTTCTTTCGTTAAAAAAGACTCTATAACTTTGGTTTCGAGGCCGTTTCTTACTAATCTCATTTCTTTTATAGGATCTCGCAACGTATTAAGTAAAGTCTGCGCTGACATAATAATATCCTCTTTTATGAGCTAAGTATAACTCCAATTCAAGATTTTTTCAAGTCCAAAAACGGACTAATTGTTGTGCCTCTTTAACTTTCGTTTAACCGACAAGTAAGCGGCGTAACTCCTCCCCACGTGTGCTTGCCTTAATCAAAATTTGCCAATTAACCATTTCCATATTGGCATAACATGTATTTTAAAATGCATATTATCTAGTTGATGTTCAAAGGATTCTTCTTCGTGTTCAGTTAAGATAATTCCTTCAGTTAGGGTGTAATGTTTTAATGCCTCAACTAAACCCTCAATTTCTCTTAGCTTAGTTTTTTCATTATATAAGCTTTGACAAACCTGAATAGCAGCAACGATGTTGTTTGCTTGACGAATGATGAAGTCACATTCTTTATTCATTTTATGATAAAAGATCTCGAATCCTCGTCTTTTTAATTCAATAAAAACGATATTTTCTAGCATTCGTCCTTTCTCTTCACTGAAACGAAAACCAATAATTTTTGCTAATATATGATCTATGAAGTAAATTTTCTTTGGCGATACTATTTGTGTCTTTACTGAATGGCTATAACGATTTACAAAAAAACATAAAAAACTATTCTCTAAATAATGGCAATAATTAGAAATAGTCGTAACGCTGCCTAATCCCAATAATTTTCGTAGCGAGCTAAAAGTCATTTCTTTGCTGCAATTACTGGCTAAGTAAAAAATAAGTTCTTTAATAGATTTTGAATTTGAAATTTTGTAACGTGCGATAATATCTCTATACAGTATGCTTTCATATAGCGAATGCAAATAGTCGACTTGTTGAAATTTCACATATTCGGGAAATCCTCCAAGCTCGATATACTCACCAAATTTATTTTTTATCTCTCCAATGTCTAATGTGGATAAATTTACTTTATTTGAAAGTTTAGGATTTTGATATGATAAAAACTCATAAAAAGAAAATGGAAAAATTCGCAAGGCGATGTAGCGTCCTGTTAGGCGAGTTCCTAATTCCTCGCTAAAAAGAGTCGCATTAGATCCAGTGATATAAATTTTGTTGCCATTATTATATAAACGTCTAACGAATAGCTCCCATCCTTCGATATTTTGGATTTCATCAAAATAATAAATTTTTTGTATGCCATACAATTCAATAAATATTTCTTGTAACGATTGAAAATCACTTAAAGAAAATGTCGCTAATCTGTCATCTTCAAAATTTAAATAATAATTTTCCTCGTCATTTTTGTGTAATACATATTGTAATAGAACTGATTTTCCACAGCGGCGAATACCGGTAAGGACTATGATTTCCTTATTGTTTCCTAATATATTAAGCTTCGCCTCCGAGCTGCGCGGAACATATTCCTGAGGTAGATGGCGATCTGCTTGTTGATCGATAATAACTAACTTCAGCGTGTCACGATTCATATTAGCCTTATCTCCATTGATAATGGAAGCATAAGCCCAAAACCCTCCATTGTCAATGGAGTAAACCATAACCAACTGATTTATATCATTAAAACACGATAAGCGCCTATCCCGCGACTATTTATTCCCTGTGATTCGAAATTGGCGTACAATTTAGAATTATTTGATCTAATTTGTCGAGCAAACCCTAAAATGATACCCAGATTACTACAATTACCTTTCGATGAAAGTTTCTTCCTTTTCGGGCCCCGTGGGGTGGGCAAAACCACTTTATTGAAGCATTTGCCGTGGTTATCTTCGGCCTTGTATATCAACCTGTTGAAAGACAGCGATGAACAGCGATTTAGCCGTCATCCTGATGAATTGGCAGCTATTGTCGCTGCCTTGCCAAACAGCATGACGCATATTGTGATCGATGAAGTTCAAAAGGTGCCAAAGCTATTAGATGTGGTGCATGATTTGATTGAGACGACTTCAAAGAAATTTATCTTAACAGGGTCAAGTGCACGCAAGCTCAAACATGGGGGCGCTAATTTGCTCGCTGGCCGCGCTTTTGTCTATGATTTGTATCCTTTCACTTACTTAGAAATTCCGCAACAATTTAATTTAGACGAAAGTTTACGGTGGGGGCTTTTGCCAAAAATTATGGATTATGCGACCACAGAAAAGAAGCAACTTTACTTGGAAGCATATACTAATACTTATCTTAAGGAAGAGATTTGGGCGGAACAGTTTATTCGCCAGTTAGATCCATTCCGACGCTTTCTTGAAGTTGCAGCTCAAGCGAACGGGAAGATTGTGAATTTTTCTAATATTGCTCGAGATGTTGGTACGACAGACAAAAACATCCAAAAATATTTTTCTATTTTAGAGGATACTTTGCTCGGTTTTTTTCTTGAAGCCTTTCAACATTCATTTCGAAAGCGGTTAAGTAAAACACCAAAATTTTATTTTTTTGATCTTGGAGTTGTGCGGGCCTTAACTGCGCAACTTAGTTTACCCTTAACGCCAAGTACTAGCCAATATGGAGAAAGCTTTGAGCATTTTGTTATTTTGCAATGTAAATCACTTGCGAGTTATTATTATCGCGAGTATCGATTTTCATATTTAAAAACAAAGGATGATGCGGAGATTGATTTAATTGTTGAAAGACCAGGATTGCCTTTACTGTTTATTGAGATCAAAAGTAGTGAAAACATACAGTCATCACACCTGGCTACGCTAAAAAGGAATGCTCATGATTTTGGAAATTGTGAGGCTCTTTGTTTTAGCCGTGACCCGTATATAAAACAGATTGACGATATAAAAGTATTTCCGTGGATGGATGGAATAAAGCAGTATTTTACGAAGGATTAATGCTCAATGGCGCTACCTTAAATAATAACACCGATGCTCATATATGGACCCCTACCCCAATAGGCGGTAAGTTTCGCAAAAAACTCCGTCATTGCGAGGCTGCGAAGCGTTTAGCCGTGGCAATCCAGGCTTGTTTCAGCTTAAGGTCACTATTTTTTGCGTGACTGTAGCGCCTGGATTGCCGCGGCAAAGCGCTTAGTTGACTCGCAATAACGAGCGGGGAAAGGCAAAGGTGTTTTTATCCGGACTTATTAAAAATAAAAAGCGCGTCCTAACCTTATGAAAAAATAACAAACCTTAATCTCAGCCCCGCGCAAGTAACTGAAAATTCTGTCATCTCAGCAGCCAGACAAAACACATTTTCCGTAATTCGTTTATAATTAACGTAATAAGATATTGTAAATTCGGAGAGTTTTATGTCTGCATCATCCGGCCTAACACTAAATGATAAAATAGTAGAAATTGTTACAGCAAAGCATGAGCAGGAGGCCAAGCTTGGGACATACTATAGCGAACTTATGAATCAAGGGAATGATGCACTTAGTGCTGAGAATTACGAAAATGCTATAGAGCGCTTTAAGAAAGCATCTTCTACTGCTGCAGATCTTGAAAAAAAAATAGCTGAGCATATAACCGCCTTATCTGATCTTGAAAAATCTCCAGGGGTCACTGATGAGCAGAAGGCTGATTTAACTAGCCATGCTGCAAGGTGGCAAGGCTCTGTTACTTTTTACCAAGAACAAAAAGAAGCTGCTGATGTCGCTGCCACTGCCGCTACTGCTACTGTCACCCTTGCTGCATCGGCTGTTGCTTCCGTCACTGCGCCTGCTTCTACAGTCACTGCGCCTGCTTCTACAGTCACTGCGCCTGCTTCTACAGTCACTGCGCCTGCTTCTACAGTCACTGCGCCTGCTTCTACAGTCACTGCGCCTGCTTCTACAGTCACTGCGCCTGCTTCTACAGTCACTGCGCCTGCTTCTACAGTCACTGCGCCTGTTTCTACAGCCGCTGCACCTACTCCCCCAATCGCAGCCCAAACAAAAGCAATCAAAGACCAAGAGTCCATCCTACTCAATGTCGCCGGCATAGCTCTACGAATGCGTGCTCAAAATGAAAAACACAAACCCCCTGACGATGCATACAACCCTAGTGTGATATTTACCGAAAAAGCTGGTCTCCCAGAAACATTAGGAAGTTCGGTTATTAATGCGACTGAAGCTTTTAAAACTGTCAAGGCGAGTGTTGTCTTGAATGATGCTGCTAACATCCAACTGAAGTTAGATGACTGCGCTCAACTACTAAAAGAATCCATGAGAGAGACATTGAAAAAATTAGGCAGCGGTCACTCGATAAAAATGCATGAATGGGATGCGCAGTTTAAAAGTGTTAAAGATGTATTGCTGGATATGGCAAAGACACCTACTACTACGACTTCAGACCAAAATTTTCTGCTTGCCAGAGTAGACCAAATTGAAAAAATGCAAACTGAAGTTCTCAATAGTGAAACCAAACGCATGGAGATTGAGTTGACCGCTCAGAAATATAATAATGAATCACAAATGCGTCATACCGACGCAATTAAGTACTCAAAACCCCTCACCAGCTGGCTAAACGTGAAGGACACAGGCGAGCCGCGTTCAAATGCAGTCTTAAGTGCCGTCAATCCTAAATCACTGGTAGCCGGTACCTACCAAATGCTTCAGATAGATCCAAAAACGAAGAAAGAAAAGAAATCTAAATTTTATCTTCATGTTGATGACGAAGGTAATGTGCAAACGTCCCCTTCAACCTATGCTAATTTTGAAGATCAGATTCGCGCACAGGCCAAGTTTTTAAAAGAGAATAATGGCGCTGTCGTCATTAATTGGAAGTCGGGTGTAGACGTAGATTGGGCTATGATAAAAACCATGATTAGAATTGCTACTGATGAAGGCTTAGGCATTAAGTTATCGAAAACGGTGGAGGATGCCATGATGAATCTGAAAGCTGAAAAAGGCTCTAAATTTAGCATGGGTACTAGCCAACAAGAGATTAATGATTTGAAGGACAACGCTAATAGAATTCGCGCAGAAAAGGATAGAATGTTAGTCGATAGAGGTACCGTATTGGTTAGCAGAGAATTAACCGATGCCAACAGCAAAAAAACCACAGAGGTCATTGATGCGATGACAGCGACGATTCAGAAGATCAGTCAGAGCACTCCTCTCACTGATAAATTGAAGGCGTTATCTGATGCTCAGACTTTAATAGCTAATCAAGTGAAGGATCTTGCCGCCGCAGCACCATTTGATATAAATAATATTTCTCTAAAAAGTCGATCAAATGCCATTGCAGCATTAAGTAATAATGTGAGTCAAAGTATAGATGCTTTGCCTCTACCCCTGCCTGCAGGCGCTCCCGATCCATGCGCACAAGTTAAAGTAGCTCAAGTTAATGTGACGGCGGCAGTTGAGAAGGTTGCAGCTCAAGTGGATAGAATAATAGCTGATAGGGTTGAGCTAGAAACATATAAAAAAGATTTTCTTGTGGATAACCCCAACATGTCAGATATGAAGCCCAATGAGCTTATTGAAAAGTTTTTCCCAGATATAAAAGATTCGACTGAAAGGGATCATTTAAAAGATGCTTTTGAAAAAAATGACCCAGAAGCTTACGACGCTGCAATTTCTTTTATTGAAAAAAAGATGGTGGATCCAACCAGCGATGCTGAATCTTGTAAAGAGGTGCTCACAGGGCTTAAAAGTTCTGTCTTGTATTCTACAAATTTATCTGAGGAAAAGAAAAATGAATATATGGAACAGCTAATAGAGCAATCTAAAGCTCTTGAGGATAACCTTGCCTCTAAAGTTAAACCCGTCTAAGTGCAGTCATGATGAAACATTATTTTTCTCTAGCGTCTTGTTTTTCCGCTTTAAATGATTTTATATTTTTTATGGGGACTAATACCAGCTTGAGTTCATATCCAACGGCAGATGCAAATTTTGCAAGCGTCAGTAAAGATGGAAAATGTCTGATCTCTTCACCGCATGATTCAAGACGAGAAATAACAGGTTTTTGTGTATGCATCACATCGGCCACATCATCCTGTGTCATTTTGCGTTTCTTGCGCGCATTTTTTAAAGCAATAGATAATTCAATTTGCAGTTTAGTTGCTTCATGTATGGCACGTGTTTCTGGATCGGCTAATACTTCATTACGTAATTCATTGCCTCTCGCTACTGGTTTATATGTCATGACTTTTTGCCTCTCTCATTCGTTTTCTTGCCAACTCCAATTCTTTTTTAGGAGTAGCTTCGGTTTTTTTAATAAACACATGCAATATAACAACGGTATTTTGAGAAATAGTACAATAAAGTCCTCTTGCAATACCTGCTTTTCCTTTCGCGCGAATCTCAAAAAGTTAACAAATATATTAACAAATGGCAAGCGAAATTGTAAGCAATTATGACGACATTTCTAAACGTAGGAATCCAGTGTTGTATGTTACCCACGTCTTAGCTACAATCACCGCCACTTAAAACGATGGAGCGGTGATTGCCTATGCGTAAGCCTATGGTTGCAGGCAACTGGAAAATGAATGGTTTAAAGGATCAAGTCATTATTTTGCTTGAGTCTTTAAAGCAAGGTACAAAAAACATTTCCCACACCGATATCGTTGTGCTTCCCACTTTTGTACACTTGCAATGGGCGCAAGATTTGCTAAATCACTCGAATATTGCACTAGGCGCACAAAATTTGTATGTAGGCACATCAGGTGCATTCACCGGTGAAGTCGCAGGCCAAATGCTAAGCGAATTAGGCTGCCGCTATGTATTAGTGGGCCATTCCGAACGCCGCGCTGTTTTTGGTGAAGATTTGAACACTATTTCGGCAAAGTTTAAATCCGCTCAAGATGCGGGTTTAATACCCATTTTGTGTATCGGAGAAACATCGGTTGAGCGGGAAAAGAACAAAACAGACGCGATTATCAGCGAACAGTTGGAATCGGTGATAGAAGACTTAGGTATAGAAGCATTTAAACAGGCTATAGTCGCCTATGAGCCGGTATGGGCTATTGGCACGGGATTAACAGCATCCCCGGAACAAGCGCAAGCGGTTCATCTGTTTATCCGCGAAAAAATTGCGCAGCATGATAAAAGTATCGCAAATTCACTGAGCATACTTTACGGCGGTAGTGTAAAAGCGGATAATGCAGCAGGTTTATTTGCGATGCCGGATATTGACGGCGGCTTAGTAGGTGGTGCGTCCTTGGATGCAAAAAGTTTTTTAGCCATATGCCAAGCAGCAGAAAATAGCATAGTCGCAAAAAGCACAGCAGGTGCTTAAAGTTTAAACGCTGCGCGCAGCGCAGCACAAAGATATTGAGGGTAATATGTATCAGTTTGTTTTAATTATTCATATTTTAGCATGTGTGAGCTTGATCACTTTGGTGATTGTGCAGCAAGGTAAGGGTGCGACAGTGGGTTCTGCTTTTGGCAGCGGCGCATCGCAAACTGTATTTGGCAGCCGTGGCTCCGGTTCGGTTCTGTTAAAAATCACGATTGGTTTTGTTATCGTGTTTTTTTCAACCAGTATGGCAATGAACTTCATGGCTAGCCGTGCGGTCAAACAGGTAAAACAAATAGAATTGCCAGCGCTTCCTGCGGCACCTTCTCAACAATCGGGTTCAGCGCCAGTAACGCCGAACAGTATTCCAAACAATTGATATAGGTTATAAAAAAAGAAACGCCGAAGTGGTGAAATTGGTAGACACGCCATCTTGAGGGGGTGGTGGCGAAAGCCGTATCGGTTCGAGTCCGATCTTCGGCACCATATTGTGGTGCAAATTTTTCCCTCTAATAAAAAACGTTATTTAGTCGCTTTTGTAGCATGAGTAGAATATACATAGCGCGCCAAGCAAGAGCTAGTAGGCGAAGATTACGCTACGAACACCGTCATTGCGAGGCTGCGAAGCGCTTAGCCGCGGCAATCCAGGAGCTGAGGTCACGATAAAAAATAGTGATCCATTGCAGGAAAAAGCATGGATTGCCACGGCTAAGCGCTTCGCAGCCTTGCAATGACGGTGTTCTTGTTTTGTTCTGACGCATGGTATACGACGAATGTATACGAGGCATGTAAACATAGCATAACTTGCGGGTTAGTTTTATTCCCCCGAGTGTTTACCAACGGGAATGATAGGAGAAAGCTGTGCTTGAGAATTACTTACCTATCTTAATTTTTATGATCATCGGCGGTGCGATAGGCGTTATTGCGCCTATTATTGGTTACCTTTTGGGGCCACGGAAACCCGATGCAGCAAAGCTTTCTTCTTACGAATGCGGTTTTGAACCTTTCGGTGATGCGCGCATGCCGTTTGATGTCAGATTTTATCTTGTCGCTATTCTCTTTATCATCTTCGATCTTGAAACCGCTTTTCTCGTACCTTGGGCTGTGGCTTTTCGCACGCTAGGTTGGTTTGGCATGGCTTCAATGGCAATCTTTTTAGGATTACTGGTGATTGGTTTTATTTATGAGTGGAAAAAAGGAGCGCTTGAATGGCAATAGATAGCGCGCAAAAAAACGGTTTTTTTACCACCACACTCGATAGTATTTTAACCTGGGCACGTACTGGTTCGCTATGGCCTATGACATTTGGTCTGGCATGTTGCGCAGTAGAAATGATGCATGCCTCAGCTCCTCGTTACGACATGGATCGTTTAGGCATTATTTTTCGTGCCAGCCCCAGACAATCTGATGTCATGATAGTCGCCGGAACCCTATGCAACAAAATGGCGCCAGCCTTACGCAAAGTATACGATCAAATGTCTGAACCACGTTGGGTTGTGTCCATGGGCTCCTGTGCCAATGGCGGTGGTTATTATCATTATTCTTATTCTGTCGTCCGTGGCTGTGACCGCATTGTGCCCGTTGATGTGTATGTGCCCGGCTGTCCGCCAACAGCAGAAGCTTTGGTTTATGGCATGATTCAGTTACAAAATAAAATTAAACGCAACAAAACCATTGAACGTTAAGGGTGACTATTGTGGATGTTGATGTCTTACATGCCAAGATAAACGAACGTTTTGAAAAATGGCTCTCAAGTTCGCATATTGCCTTGGGTGAGTTAACGCTTATTGTTGCGCCGGAAAATTTCCTAGATGTCGCACAAGCTTTACGTGACGAAAAAGAATTTGCTTTTGATTTGCTAGTGGATGTTTGCGGCGTCGATTACCTGCATTACGGCCACAGCGAGTGGGAAACAGAGGCGGCCACGACCACCGGTTTTGAACGCGGTGTGGATCGCAATTATCTTGATCATCCTGAATCAGCCGATGCAGTGAATGCCTCATTTGGCGGTGAGATACCTTCGCAAGTGAAACCACGCTTTGCCGCGGTTTATCATTTGTTATCGATTACCCATAATCATCGTGTGCGCATACGCGTGCCGCTGGATAACACAGAATTAATGGTGCCGTCAGTCATGGATATTTGGCCGGCAGCGGATTGGTTTGAACGCGAAGCCTTTGACCTTTTCGGTATTATGTTTCAAGGTCATCCCGACCTGCGCCGCTTGTTGACGGATTATGGTTTTGTCGGTCACCCGTTCCGAAAAGATTTTCCCTTAATTGGCCGCGTCGAAGTCCGTTACGATGGCAATTTACGCCGCGTGGTTTATGAGCCGGTAAGCATTCAACCCCGCATTTTAGAACCGAAAGTCATACGTCGCGATAATCGTTACGAGACGGGAGAATAATTTTATGGAAAAACTCCCAGAAATTCGCAATTACACTTTTAACTTTGGCCCGCAACATCCGGCCGCACACGGTGTGTTACGTTTGATTTTAGAAGTGGATGGCGAAACCGTCATACGTGCTGATCCGCATATAGGCTTGCTACATCGCGCCACCGAAAAATTAGCCGAAAGCAAACCTTACAACCACACGATTGGCTACATGGATAGACTCGATTACGTTTCTATGATGTGTAATGAACACGGCTATGTGCTCGCTATTGAAAAATTACTGGGTGTGGAAGCTCCCGTACGCGCACAATATATTCGGGTGATGTTTGATGAAATCACGCGAATTTTAAATCATTTGTTATGGCTGGGCGCACACGGTTTAGATGTAGGCGCGATGTCTATGTTTTTATATTGCTTTCGGGAACGCGAAGATTTGTTAGATTGCTATGAAGCCGTATCAGGCACACGCATGCATGCAACGTATTATCGCCCTGGGGGTGTTTATCGCGATTTGCCAGCAAAAATGCCGCAGTACCAAGCTTCGCGTTGGCACACTGATAAAGAAGTCGCAAAAATGAATGCCAATCGGCAGGGCTCTTTGCTGGATTATATCGCAGATTTTACCGATCGCTTTCCCAAACGCGTCGACGAATATGAAACGCTTTTAACCGATAACCGTATTTGGAAACAACGTTTGGTGGGTATTGGTGTCGTCTCACCTGAACGCGCGCTCGCGTTGGGCTTCACCGGACCTATGTTGCGCGGCTCAGGTGTGGAGTGGGATTTACGCCGCAAACAACCTTACGAAGTCTATGACAAATTGGATTTTCAAATTCCGATTGGTAAAACCGGTGATAGTTATGATCGCTACTTAGTGCGGGTTGCAGAAATGCGCCAGTCCAATCACATTATTCGTCAATGCGTCACCTGGCTGCGTAACAATCCCGGCCCCGTCATGTTAGACAATCATAAAATTGCACCGCCGCCGCGCGTTGAAATGAAAAAAAGTATGGAAGCCTTAATCCATCATTTTAAATTAATGACAGAAGGCTATTGTCTGCCGGAGGGCGAAGCCTACGCGGCCATCGAACACCCTAAAGGTGAGTTCGGGGTTTATCTTGTCTCCGATGGTGCAAACAAACCTTATCGCTTAAAAATTCGCGCCGCCGGTTTTCCGCATTTAGCGGGATTGAATGAGCTGGTGCAAGGGCACATGATTGCCGATGTTGTGACTATTTTATCAAGTTTAGATATCGTATTTGGGGAGATTGATCGGTAATGTCGGATACCACGATAAATCGGCTGTCAGCTGCCGTACGCAAAAAAATTGATGCTTGGATGCAGCGTTATCCTGTTGATCAAAAGCGATCTGCGGTGATTGAAGCGCTGCGCTATGCACAGGAAGACAATGATAATTGGCTGTCCATCGAAGTGATGGATGCGGTCGCTGCGTATTTAGATATGCCAAACATTGCAGTCTATGAAGTCGCAACGTTTTACACCATGTTTAATCGCGCGCCGGTTGCAAAACATGTTATTGAAGTTTGCACCAATATTTCCTGTCTATTACGCGATTGTGACAAAATTGTCGATCACTTAAAAAATCGTTTACACATTAATTTTAATGAGTCCACCGCAGACGGAAAATTTGCCTTGCGTGAAGTGGAGTGCTTGGCCGCATGCAAAGCCGCACCCATGTTTCAAATTGGCAAAAAATATTATGAACATCTCACGCCAGAAAAGGTTGATACCATTCTGGATGCGTTGGAGTAACTCTCATGGCAAATGAAATTTGTTTTCGCACGCTACATTTAGATAAGCCATGGACTTTAAAAACATATGAAAGTGCGGGCGGTTATGTGCAATGGCGCAAAATCTTAAGCGAAAAAACACCGCCTGAAAAAATTATCGACGCCTTAAAATTATCGGCTTTGCGCGGCCGCGGCGGTGCGGGATTTCCGACCGGCTTAAAGTGGAGCTTCCTCAAACACGATATGCCTGGCCAAAAATATGTGCTGTGCAATGCCGACGAAAGTGAACCGGGCACCTGCAAAGATCGTGACATCTTGCTTTTTAATCCCCATCAATTAATTGAAGGTATAGCCATTGGCGGTTACGCCATGGGCGCATCAGTGGGTTACAACTACATGCGCGGTGAATTTTATGGCGAAACCTATGAAGTATTCGCAGCAGCACTGGATGAGGCGCGTCAAGCGGGTTTAATTGGCAAAAATATTTTAGGCTCAGGCGTGGATTTTGAATTGTATTCCCATCTTGGCGCGGGGGCTTATATTTGTGGGGAAGAAACCGCACTCATGGAATCGCTGGAAGGCAAAAAAGGCTTTCCAAGGTTCAAGCCACCTTTCCCGGCCGCACGCGGTTTATACGGCAAGCCTACGACTATTAACAATGTTGAAACCTATGCATCGGTGCCGGTCATTTTAGAAAAAGGCGCTGAATGGTTTTTAAATTTAGGCAAGCCCAATAATGGCGGCTGTAAAATTTTCAGTGTGACCGGACATGTTAATCAGCCCGGCAATTATGAAGTGCCACTAGGCACGCCTTTCAAAGATTTGCTCGCAATGGCCGGTGGCATGCGCGACGGCAAAAAATTAAAAGCGGTGATTCCCGGTGGTACCTCCATGCCGGTGTTACCGGCTGATATCATGATGAGCTTAGACATGGATTTTGATTCAATACAAAAAGCCGGATCAGGTTTAGGCTCGGGTGCCGTGATTGTGATGGATGAAAGTGTATGTGTGGTGCGCATGTTATTGCGTATCTCAAAATTTTATATGGAAGAATCTTGTGGCCAATGCACGCCTTGTCGTGAAGGCACGGGGTGGTTGTATCGTTTGGTGGATCGCATAGAACACGGGCAGGGTACACTTGCCGATATCGAGACGTTACGCCGTGCCGCAAAAAATATTGAAGGCCGCACCATTTGTGCTTTTGGTGAAGCTGCCGCGTGGCCAGTAGGCGGATTTTTAAAGCATTTTTATGATGAATTTGTTTATCACGTAGAACATAAAAAATGTTTGGTGGGCAATCACTAATGGCAGATATCGAAATAGAAATAGACGGCAAAAAATTACAAGCCTCACCTAATGCAATGGTGATTCAAGTAGCCGATGCGGCAGGAATTTATATTCCTCGCTTTTGTTATCACAAACATTTGTCGATAGCCGCAAATTGTCGCATGTGTTTAGTCGAAGTCGAAAAGTCACCGAAGACATTGCCAGCCTGTGCGACTCCAGTGATGGCGGGCATGAAAGTTTTTACGCGCTCCCCCAAGGCTTTGGCTGCGCAAAAAGCGGTAATGGAATTTTTGTTAATTAACCATCCGCTGGATTGCCCCATCTGCGATCAAGGCGGCGAATGTGAGTTACAAGATTTAAGCTTAGGGTTTGGTGGTGCCGAGTCGTTTTATACGGAAGGCAAGCGTGCCGTGAAAGATAAAGACATAGGCCCGCTGATTGAAACAGAGATGACACGTTGTATTCACTGTACGCGTTGCGTGCGTTTCGGTGCGGAAGTGGCTGGTATGCGTGAATTGGGTGCCACTGGACGCGGTGAACATATGGAAATTGGCACTTACATAGAACATGCGATGAAGTCCGAAATTTCTGGCAACGTTATTGATCTATGTCCAGTTGGCGCTTTGACGTCAAAACCGTTTCGGTTTACGGCGCGTCCTTGGGAGTTAGACCAGCGTGCGACTATCAGCCCGCATGATTGCGTGGGCGCAAATTTAAACGCACATACTCGCTATGGCACGCTGATGCGTATGGTGCCGCGTGAAAATGTCAGCATAAATGAAACCTGGATTTCAGATCGTGACCGTTTTAGTTATCAAGGCTTATATCATGATGACCGTATCCTGAAACCCTTAATTAAAAAAGACGGTAGCTGGATTGAGACGGACTGGTTAGCTGCATTGGAAGCCGCAGCCGAAGGCTTGCATGAATATGCCGATACCCTGGGTGCATTGATTGCACCGAATGCGACAACCGAAGAATTTTATTTATTACAAAAAATATTGCGCGCAATAGGTTGCGGCACGATAGATTACCGTTTGCGTCAAACCGATTTTTCGGATGAAGATCAAATAGATAGTTTTTCACAGTTTGGTCTGTCTTTTGCTGAATTGGAAAAGTGTGACGCGATTTTGTTGGTAGGTTCTAATTTGCAAAAAGAGCAGCCTACGGTTTTCACGCGGGTACGCAAAGCCTATTTGCAAGGCGCAAAAATCATGGCAGTCAATGTCATGGATTACACCTTTAACGTGGATCTTGTCGCAAAACAGATTGTCGCGCCAGATGAATTGGTTTCAGCGCTAGGTTCGCTCGCCAATGTGATTGTGCAGGTTTTACAAAATGCCAAAAAAGTTTGCGTGATCGTAGGCAGTGCTGCCTTTAATCATCCCGAAGCTGCCATGATCCGCAAACTGGTGCGTCAGATAGCCAATGCTTATCATGGCCATGTCGGATTCTTAACAGAGGGTGCCAATGCTGCGGGTGCAAATCTCAGTGGTGCGCTACCTAATCATGGTGGCTTGAATGCAGTCACGATGCTGCAGGCTTGCAAGGCGTTTGTTTTATTTAATGTAGAACCTGATTTGGATTGCGCGAATCCCGTTGCGACTCGAAAAGCCTTGGCCGCCGCAAAATGTGTCGTGTCTTTTTCAACTTTTATGAGTCCAGCTGTGCGCGAATATGCGCAGGTTATTTTGCCTATTTCGCCGTTTACCGAAACTGCGGGTTCATTTATTAATGTTTGTGGTGACTGGCAAACCTTCACGGGTGTTGCAACACCACATGGTGACTCGCGTCCAGCATGGAAAGTGTTACGCGTATTAGCCAATCTTATGGATCTTGAAGGTTTTGAATTTAAGTCCTGGGATGAGGTGCATGCGGAATTAAAATCGTTTGCGGCAAATAAAAAACCGGCTGCCGCTTTAGTAGATGGGAAAGTTTCTGCTAGTGATTTTAAAAAAATAGATAAGCAAAAACTATTTCGGGTTGGTGATATCCCTATTTATGCGGTGGATGGTTTAGTGCGCCGGGCGAAAGCATTGCAGGCGGCGCAGCCTATTGTTGAGGGCGATTTTGCGAATGCCAGATTGCATCCGGAAACTGCTACGCGCTTACAGTTTTCTGAAGGCGATTTGGTGACAGTGACTCAGGTGCAGGGTGAGGTGACATTGCCGGTCGTGTTTGATGAGCGTGTGCCGTTGCGTGCTGTATTTATCGCAGGCGCTTTGCAAGAAACAGCGGGCTTAAGCCAATTGTTTGGAGAAGTAGAACTTAAAAAAACAATGTAACTTATAGGCGCCGTCATTGCGAAGTGGGTAGCGTGGACAAAGCGCAGCCTCGCAATGACAGTGAGTATGGATGTTCCACCCAGGCTACATAAATTTAAAATTAATTAAGAGAAAAGCATGCAATGATGGAAGGTATATTGTTAGTCGGCTGGATTGTTGCCAAAATTATTGTCATCGTACTAGTCTTACTAGTTGCGGTTGCTTATCTGACTTTTCTCGAACGAAAAGTCATAGGTTTTATGCAAGTTCGCATAGGGCCTAACCGCGTAGGTCCATTTGGTTTAGCGCAACCGTTTGCGGATGTGATCAAGCTGCTGGCTAAAGAAATCATTATTCCCACGGCCTCAAACAAATATTTATTTATTATCGCGCCAATTATTAGTTTAGCCACGGCACTTGCTGGCTGGGCTGTAATACCGTTTGATAAAACTACCGTACTGGCAAACATTAATGCCGGTGTATTGTATTCACTTGCACTGTCATCATTGGGCGTTTACGGCGTGTTAATCGCCGGTTGGGCATCGAATTCAAAATACGCGATGTTCGGCGCTCTGCGCGCGGCGGCACAATCTATCTCTTACGAAATAGCCATGGGCTTTGCCTTAGTGGGCGTGATGATGGCGGCAGGCTCTTTAAACTTTCAAACTATTATTCATGCGCAGGCTGGCGGCATTTGGCATTGGTATTGGTTGCCGTTGCTGCCGTTATTTTTAGTTTATTGGATTTCAGGCGTTGCTGAGACCAATCGTGCGCCATTTGATGTCGCCGAAGGTGAAACCGAAATTGTTGCGGGTTTCCACGTGGAATATGCGGGTACGACCTTTGCTTTATTTTTCTTGGCTGAATATGCCAACATGATTTTAATTTCTGCTTTGATCGCCATGATGTTTTTAGGCGGATGGTTATCCCCCTTCGAAGGGATTCCCGTGCTGGAATCCTGGTTTGCCTGGGTGCCAGGACTGGTTTGGTTTTTGCTGAAGATTTCGATTTTTATTTTTTTCTACTTATGGATACGAGCTACTTTTCCGCGCTACCGTTACGATCAAATCATGCGCTTAGGCTGGAAAGTTTTGATTCCGGTAACTATCGTGTGGATTGTTGTCGTGAGTCTAGCCGTACAATTTAAATTAAGTCCATGGTTTGCCTAAAGAGATAATACGATGCAACGTATCATTCAATACCTAAAAAGTTTTTCTCTGTGGGAGTTACTCATCGGTTTAAGGCTCACCGGTCGGTTTTTTTTCGCCACGAAAGTCACGATTCAATTTCCGGAAGAAAAAACGCCAACCAGCGCACGCTTTCGCGGTATTCACGCTCAACGTCGCTATCCTAACGGTGAAGAGCGCTGCATTGCGTGCAAGCTGTGTGAAGCGGTTTGTCCTGCGTTGGCTATTACGATTGAAGCCGAGCCCCGTGAAGATGGCTCACGCCGTACCACGGTTTATGACATAGATATTTTCAAATGCGTGTATTGTGGATTTTGTGAAGAAGCCTGTCCTGTGGATGCGATAGTGTTAACGCGGTTTGCGGATTATCACATTGAAAACCGCGGCGAAAATATTTTGACAAAAGATAAGTTATTAGCGATCGGCGACAAATGGGAAGAGGTTATTGCAAAAGACCGAGAGGAAGATGCAATGTACCGGTAGCGTGGACAAAGCGCAGCGTGTCCGCGGATCGGAGATACTGTCCGCGGACACGCTGCGCTTTGTCCACGCTACCCGCTCCGCAGCCTCGCAATGACAGTGTGGGTTTTGCCAAGTTACATTGATAAAGATAACAAGAGGTTTAAATGACAGTGTTGCAATTCATTTTCTACGCCTTCTCCGGGATTGCTGTTTTTTCCGGAATGTTAGTCGTGGGTTCCACTAATCCCGTGCGCGGCGCGCTTTTTCTCGTGTTGACGTTTTTCGCGATGTCAGGCTTGTGGATTCTTTTGCATGCTGAATTTCTTGCGTTGATTCTCGTGCTAGTCTACGTTGGTGCAGTCATGACGCTATTTTTATTCGTGGTCATGATGCTCAGTATCAATCGTGTTAGCCGCCAAGAAGGTTTTGTGAGCTACCTGCCACTCTGTATCGTTATGGTTTTAACGATAGTGGGTTTAATTATTATGGTCGTGGGTCCCAAACAATATGGTTTAGCACAAATTGCGCTGCCTGTGCTTTCCGATGATGTGAATAATATGGCAAGCTTAGGCGCGGTACTTTATACCGAATATGCGTTTCCATTTGAAGTTGCCGCCGTGTTATTGCTGACAGGCATTGTGGCGGCGATCAGTCTGACGCATAGTCCCGGCAAAAAACACAAATCCCAACGTGTTAGCGCCCAGATTGCCGTCAACAGCCGTGATCGCGTGCGTCTAGTGGATCTACCATCCAGCCCCAAAGCAAAACCTGGCAGTATAGGACCTTAAATTATGTTATCACTTTCAGATTTTCTCATCGTTGCAAGTCTATTATTTGGTATCGGCATGGCCGGTATTATTATCAATCGCAAAAATATTATTACCTTGCTCATGTCGATTGAATTGATTCTCCTCGCAGTCAATACCAATTTTGTCGCGTTTTCCTATTATCTTAACAATATCGCGGGACAAGTTTTTGTATTTTTTATTTTAACCGTGGCCGCTGCTGAGGCGGCGATTGGTTTAGCCATTATGGTGGTGTTGTTTCGCAGTCGCGGCACAATTGAAGTTCAAGAAATGGATTTACTCAAAGGTTAAGGGGATAAGTCAGTGCAAACAAATTTATTATCCATTGCGTTAGCCATTATTCTATTACCCTTAATTGGCGCAATTGCGGCAGGATTATTCGGCAAGCTGTTAGGACGTCGCGGTACACATTGGATTACCGTTTCGTTTGTGGGTTTTGCTTTTTTTCTCTCGTGTTATGTATTTAAAATCATTGTCATCGAGGGGCAGCCCGCCATTGATGGGATTTTGTATCAGTGGGTGCAGGTTGGCAGTTATCAGTTTAATATCTCGCTACTCATCGATCGTTTAAGTACAACGATGATCTGTATCGTGACATTTATTTCGTTCATGGTGCACATCTACACGATAGGCTACATGGCCGATGATCCTGGCTATCAACGTTTTTTCAGTTACGTATCCTTATTTACCTTTGCCATGCTGACCTTGGTTCTAGCGGATAATTTTTTGTTTATGTTTTTTGGTTGGGAAGGTGTGGGTTTGGTTTCCTACCTGCTAATCGGTTTTTGGTTTGACCGCGAAAATGCCGTATTCGGCAGCTTAAAAGCGTTCTTGGCAAACCGAGTGGGCGATATTGGCTTTCTGTTGGCTATGGCCCTTATTTTGAAAAACTTTGGTAATCTGAATTATGACTATGTGTTTTCACATGCTGCGTTTTTTGCTAACACCACAATTTCGCTGTTGCCGAATGTAACGTGCTACGTTATCACGGTCATCAGTATTCTGTTATTCATTGGTGCCATGGGCAAATCAGCACAAGTGCCATTGCATGTCTGGCTGCCCGAATCCATGGAAGGTCCTACGCCGATTTCAGCGCTCATTCATGCGGCGACCATGGTCACCGCCGGTATTTATATGGTGGCACGCGTGTCTCCATTATTTGAATACTCACAAGCCGCACTGACGTTTGTGTTAGTGATAGGCGCGACCACGACTTTTTTCATGGGGATTCTTGCTGTTTTTCATCATGATATCAAACGCGTTATTGCTTATTCCACGCTGTCACAGCTGGGTTACATGACGGTGGCTCTCGGGGCATCGGCTTATGATGCCGCTATTTTTCATCTGGTTACCCATGCGTTTTTCAAGGCGCTGCTATTCTTGGCGGCAGGTTCGGTTATCATTGCTCTCCATCACGAACAAGATATGCGAAAAATGGGCGGCCTGGTGCGATATATGCCGGTGACCTATCTCACCTTTATTATCGGTGCGTTGGCGCTTTCTGCTATCCCGCCGTTTGCCGGTTTTTTCTCAAAAGATATTATTATTGATGCGGTACATTTGTCGACGCTTCCTGGCGCGCACTATGCTTACTACTGTGTGCTGGCTGGGGCTTTCATCACACCGCTTTATATTTTTCGCGCACTGTTTTTAACCTTCCATGGCCCATCGCGTCTGTCGGCAGATTTGCTAAAGCAGGTTCATGAGTCACCTTGGGTGATTTTGATTCCGCTGATTGCTTTAGCGATTCCCAGTATTATTGCTGGTGGAATATTGGTGGGGCCTATGCTCTTTGCGCATCCGCGTATGTTGGGCAATAGCATTTTTGTTTTGCCGCAACACGATGTGTTAGGCCTATTAAGCAGTGACTATCATGGCGCGGCCCACATGGCACTAAATGCCGGTCTGTCCTTGCCGGTGTGGCTGGCGTTGGCAGGTATAGTGACGGCGTGGTTATTCAGTCTGCGTTACACCGCCTTGGCTGAAAAACTGAAAAAACAATTTTCATGGACGTATGAGATTATTGTTAGCAAATATGGTTTTGATGATTTTAACCAAATTGTTTTTGTCAGAGGGACTCGCATGATAGGCGAATTTTTCTATCGCATCAGCGATTTGATCTTAATTGACGGCATATTTGTTAACGGTTCTGGCAAGGCGATTGCTTGGCTTTCGCGTATATCTCGACATTTACAATCGGGATACATTTATCACTACACCTTAGCCATGATTACCGGCTTGTTGGTCTTCATGGGTTGGCTTTTGTTAGGAACGACTTGATTTATGTTTTCACATTTTCCGCTATTGGCATTTTTAACTTGGTTCCCGGTATTAGGGGCGGTTCTCGTTTTAATGACGGGTGGTGATAATCACGCGCGTGCGGCACGTACCATTGCGTGTATTATCGCACTGATTAATTTGCTTATGTGTGTGCCATTGTATTTGGGTTTTGATCCCAATTTGTATACGATGCAATTTCAGGAAAATCGCTTATGGATTACTGTCTATCAAATTCATTATGCGATGGGTGTCGACGGTATTTCACTGGCGATGATTATTTTAACCAACTTCACTGGGCTATTGGTTATTTTCGCCGGCTGTGAAGCCATTAAAGTGCGCGTCGCGCAATACATGGCAACCTTTCTCACTATGCAAGGCATGATGATTGGTGTGTTTGCCGCAACGGATGCGATCTTATTTTATGTGTTTTGGGAAGGGATGTTGATTCCCATGTATTTGTCGATTGGGATGTGGGGAAGTTCCAATCGTTCTTATGCCTCTATAAAGTTTTTCTTGTATACTTTTTTAGGCTCAATCTTGATGCTGATCGCTTTGTTGTATCTTTACAACATTACCGGCACATTTGAAATTCAAAAATTTTATGGCTTGAAAAATTTATCTTTGCATACCCAAGAATTACTTTTCTTTGCTTTCTTTCTCGCTTTTGCCGTCAAAGTCCCTATGTGGCCGGTTCATACTTGGTTACCCGACGCTCACACTGAAGCGCCGTCAGGTGGGTCAGTCGTGTTAGCCGCATTGATGTTGAAATTAGGCATTTATGGATTCTTACGTTTCAGTATGCCTATCGTGCCGCTAGCTTGCCAAGAGCTAGCCTGGTTTATGATTATTTTATCGTTGATTGCTATTGTTTATATTGGGTTGGTGGCGATAGTACAAACTGACATGAAAAAATTGATTGCCTACTCATCCATTGCCCATATGGGATTTGCGACCTTAGGTTGTTTTATGGTGTATGACATTATTCAACATAAAGCCGCTTTTCAAGATGCCTACATTAGTTTGGAAGGTGCCGTGATTCAAATGATCGCACATGCGTTTGGCTCTGGCGCCATGTTCTTGGGCGTGGGTATCTTGGCTGACCGGCATTACAATCATAGTCGGTTGATCAAAGATTATGGCGGTATTGCCAATAAAATGCCGATTTTTGCCACATTTTTTCTGTTGTTTGCCATGTCAAATGTTGGCTTACCGGGTACGGCTGGATTTGTCGGTGAATTTATGGTGATTATGAGCGCGCTGCAAGCGCACTTCTGGGTGGCTTTTGTCGCATCGCTGACGCTGATTCTCTCCGCGTCTTACACGCTGTGGATGGTTAAGCGTGTTTTCTTTGGTCCTGTGACTAACGAGAATGTCGAACATTTTCAAGATATCAGTTTTTTAGAAATAACAAATTATACCTTACTCGCTGCCGGCGTGTTCTTTCTTGGATTGTATCCTGAACCCGTTTTGAATTTGTTGCATGTGACGGTAGGACATTTGTTGATTGAAAGTATGCCGACAGTGGTTGTGCATTAGTCATTAGAACAGGAAAAAGATGTTATGAATTTCACGATGCCAATTTTTGCGGTAGCTACGCCTGAGATTTTTTTGCTTAGCATGACGGCAATGATTTTATTGGTGGATGTGTTCTTGCCAGCAAAGCAGCGCATTTGGACATACTATTTGGTGCAACTCACGCTCATAGTGACTTTTGCTATTACGGTATATCAATATCGTACTTATCCGCACGTAATCATTACGTTTAATGGTAATTACATCGTTGACAAGATGGCGCTCATTTTAAAAATGTTTATTTGTGTCGCCAGCTTTTTTGCCTTTGCTTATTCGTATAATTATATTCGCGACAGAAAAATTGCGATCGGCGAATATTATGTTTTAGGGTTATTTGCCGTATTAGGCATGTTGGTCATGTCTTCGGGTTATAGTTTTTTAACGCTTTATCTGGGTCTGGAATTATTGTCGTTACCGCTTTATGCCATGGTTGCCATGCAAAAAGAATCGCGAGATGCGACCGAGGCGGCGATGAAATATTTTGTCATGGGTGCCTTTGCCTCCGGCTTACTGCTGTATGGCATCTCTATGATTTACGGTGCGACAGGCTCTATTCAAATTAATGAAGTGAGTCGTATTCTTTTAATGCCTGATCATCATCACCAGATTGTTGTGTTGGGGCTTATATTTATTTTAGCAGGCTTAATTTTCAAATTTGGTGCCGTGCCTTTTCACATGTGGGTTCCGGATGTGTATCAGGGTGCCCCTACCAGCATGACGCTTTTTATTGCCAGTGCGCCAAAAATCGCAGCGTTTGGTATGTTGATTCGTATTCTTGTTGAGGCTTTACCCGTCGTTGATGCGCAATGGCAAAGTGTATTAATTCTTGTGGCTATTGCATCCATGTTCTTTGGTAATTTGCTCGCGATCTCGCAGACGAATTTAAAGCGTATGTTGGCTTATTCCTCGATTGCACACATTGGTTATATGTTGTTAGGGATAGTGGCAGGACCTAATTCGACAGAGGGGTATTCAGCGGCGCTTTTCTACATTACGACTTATGTTTTCGTGGCGGCAGGTGCATTTGCGATAATTGCCTTACTCAGCAAAGATGGCGTTGAATTTGATGCCTTAGAGGATTATCGCGGCTTGAATGCACGCAGCCCTTGGCTTGCATTTATGATGTTATTGTTGATGTTTTCCATGGCGGGTATTCCACCTACGGTTGGCTTTTTTGCAAAGTTGGGTTTGCTTGAGGCATTAGTTGAGGCGCATCTGGTATGGTTGGCGGCATTGGCGTTATTGTTTGCCATTATTGGTGCTTATTACTATTTGCGTATTGTGATGTTAATGTATTTTGAGGAGCCGCAAGCTCAGTATGTGGGGACTCGAATCACCATTCCAGGTGACATGATGGCCGCCATTAGTATAAACGGGGTTGCTGTGTTAGGACTTGGGTTATTACCGAGTAGTTTGATTGATTTGTGTCGGATTTCGTTTTCCTAATATTTTGTGAGATATTTGCCATGGGAATTGCTTAGCCAATTTGCTACATTGGTAAGCAATACTAGGAGTGTGTTCCATGGATGCGAACCCTACATTACCCCCGCACGTATTGAAGACTGCCATTTATGATCTTATTGAAAGTATTCAAGAAACTTTCAAAAAGCTCATGTTGAATGAGGGCGAGCCTATTCATTTAGCCGTGAATAATCTGCTGGAAATTTGGTTGCAGTTTACACGTCGTGTCATAACGAATAGGGAGAGCTTAGCAGAGCTCCAAACTTCTTTTTGGCAAGAATACCTTTTGCTCTGTCAAGATTTGAATGCGCAGTTAGCTTTGAATCCTGCCGCGCTCAAAACGACGCTGCTGATGAGTTTTATCGGAAAATTTTATTTTCTAACATCGCAACAAATTCAAATGGTTTTTCAGCATATTTTCCCGGAAAAAAATGCAAAAGCTAAGCAGAAAATTGCATTTTATAATCGACAATTTGTTGAGGCTTTTGCGGGGAATAATTTTATTAATACGAGTCTTGATGCGGTGTATGCGGCATTGGCGGAGTCACTTTAGATCCTTAAATCTAAAAAATAACATTTGCGGATCCGGTTATAACCTATCTAATGGTTCCGTAGATGTTCATTTGTTTATTTTAGGATCCTCATTCTCGGGTGGAACCACACTGCCAGCAAATATTAAACGCCCCTTCTAAATGCTCGCCACACTGAGCGCAGATCCAATTTGTTTTTGTTTCTTGCTCGTGTTCCAACTCTTCTTCAATTATTGTTTTAGCTTTGCTCGCTAATTCATCTTCTACCCAAAGTTCTGGCCAAGCCAAAATAGGGGGAATTTCACCAGCAAGAGGAGGGTTTTCATTTTTTAGAAAACAGGGGATATGTCTCTCTTCCAGTTTGGATTTTAAGAGATAAATTAATACGCGGTTTTGACTGCTATAAATTTTTTTCATAAGTTCATAAAAGGCAACATTGACTAGGAAACGTACTATAGTCTTTTCAAATCAGTATTGCAATGTACCGTCATTTTTGACAGAATTAAGCACAAACACAACAAATGACTAAAAAAAATGCAAACGAGCGATTTCAACTATACTTTACCCGAGCAATTGATTGCGAGCTATCCATTACCAGAGCGCAGTGCAAGCCGATTGCTCTGTTTAGATGGGGCTACAGGGACGATAAATCATCGTTATTTCACTGACTTACCTGAGCTACTGCATCCAGCAGACCTGTTAGTTTTTAATAACACGCAAGTGATACCCGCGCGTTTGTTCGGGAAAAAAGATACCGGTGGCCAAGTTGAAATTTTAATCGAAAGAATATTAGACCAGCGCCGGGTGCTTGCCTTAATTCGTTCAAGCAAATCGCCACGGCAAGACACTCAGTTGTGGATTGATGAGCATACCGCTTTTACGGTGTTGGCGCGCCATGGTGATTTGTATGAATTACGCAGCGATTGCGAGCAAGCTGTGCTCGATGTTATTGAAGCCCATGGCCAAATCCCCTTGCCGCCGTATTTTCAGCGTGAGCCCGAAGAGAGTGACCAGCACCGCTATCAAACTATTTATGCTGAACATAAAGGTTCGGTTGCAGCTCCTACCGCAGGCTTACATTTTGATGCAAAAATCTTTGCCGCCTTAACTGAAAAAAACATTGAGATGGCTTATCTGACACTACACGTTGGTGCCGGGACTTTCTTACCTGTGCGTGTGGAGCAGATTGATCAACATCGAATGCATCATGAATATATCGATGTTTCCGCCGATTTATGTGCAAAAGTATGCGCAGCAAAAGCGCGGGGTGGGCGTATCATCGCAGTGGGAACCACATCGGCGCGCAGTTTAGAGACAGCGTCATTAGGCGGCACAATAAAACCGTTCAGTGGCACTACCGATATATTTATTTATCCAGGTTTTTCATTTCAATGCGTTGATGCCATGATTACCAATTTCCATGCTCCAGCAACGACTTTATTGATGCTGGTCTCTGCATTTTCCGGATATAAAAATATCATGCAGGCCTATGAAGAGGCGGTAAATACGCAATACCGTTTTTTTAGCTATGGCGATGCGATGTTTTTAAGCAAAAAATAGCATTGCTCATCGGTTAGATTTGCGCCCGAGGCATGAAAAAGGTAAATTAGGGAACTTTAAATTTATTTATATGAAAAGGTTTCCGAATGATTGCTATAGACGGCATTTTAGATTTTTTTATAAACACTGCTCAAGCGCAAACTGCGCCAGCTCCCGGTCAAACAGCCGGCGGCTTTTCTCTGCTTATCATGATGCTTATTTTCCTCGCCTTTCTGTATCTCACTGTTTGGCGTCCACAGAATAAACGCGCTAAAGAACTGCGCAATATGCTGGATAGTCTTGCTATTGGCGATGAAGTGATGACGACCGGCGGAATCATCGGCAAGATTACAAAAATAACCGATAGTTATACCGTGGTGGTGGTGGGAAATAATGTGGAACTCACATTTCAAAAATCCGCTATCTCAAACGTGTTACCGAAAGGCACATTGAAATCGATTTAGTGTAACTCACCTAAACTGCCGTCAGACTCGTTTGGTGGCAGCAGATTTTCTTAAAAACTGTGACATGGAAAAAGTTTATGGTTCTCAATCAATACCCATGGTGGAAAAATGTATTAGTCCTTCTCGTCATTTTGGTCGCGTTTTTATATGCTGCGCCCAATTTATTTGGTGAAGACCCGTCAGTTCAAATCTCTGGCAGCAGTGCAACAATCGTTGTTGACGATGCGGTGACAGATAAAATTAAACAAACATTAAGCACAATCCAGGTCACACCCAAAAGTATCCAACTTGAAGACCGCAGTTTGTTATTACGTTTTAACTCCATCGATGATCAACTTAAAGCAAAAGACTTAGTCCAGCAAAGCTTAGGCGAAGACTATTTGGTCGCTTTAAACTTGGCACCGGCTACACCTAAATGGTTAAAGGCCATTGGTGCTGCGCCAATGAAATTAGGCTTAGATTTGCGTGGTGGCGTTCATTTCTTACTACAAGTTGATGTGGATTCCGTCTTGAAACAGCGTGTTGAGGGCGATCTGCAAAATATCAGTCAGCTACTACGCAGTGAGCGTATTCGTTATTCGGATTTAACGCATGACACGCCGACCTCTGTGCTTGTTCAATTTAGAACGCAAGAAGCTTTAACGAATGCTTATCATATTTTGTTGCAGCGTTCGCCGGAATTTACTTGGGAAAAAAGCACAACCGTTGATAGCTATCAGCTGAAAGGGGCATTGGATCCGGCAGCGTTACAGCGTGCGCGCCAAGATACACTTGAACAAGCCATGAATACCTTGCGTAATCGGGTTAATGAATTAGGCGTGTCAGAGGCAGTGGTTCAACAGCAAGGTTCAACTCGGGTTTCAATTGATTTGCCAGGTATTCAGAACACGACCGAGGCCAAAAATATTCTCGGTAAAACCGCGACATTAGAATTTCACTTAGTGGACTCAGAACATGATGCGGCAAGCGCCGTCGGCAGTCTTGCGCCGCCTGATACGCATTTATATTTGTACGACAAAAATCATCCTGTGCTTTTGCAAAATGCTATCATTTTACGTGGATCTTCCATTACTAGTGCAAGCTCAGGTTTTGGCGAAGATGGCCGTGCATCAGTTAATGTGCGTTTGGGTGGCGGTGGCGAAGGGCTTTTTACCAAAACCACAGCGGAAAACATTGGCAAACCGATGGCGGTTTTATATGTGGAACAAAAACCCGAAACCAAAATTGAGAATAATCAAAAAATTTATAGTTACCAAACCATTCGTAAAGTGATAAGCGTGGCGACTATTCAAAGTGCTTTAGGCAATAGCTTCCAAATTACGGGGTTATCCAGCCAAGATGAAGCGCGCACCTTGGCCTTATTGCTGCGTGCTGGTGCGTTGCCTGCGCCGGTGACTATTATTGAAGAACGTTCGGTGGGCCCAAGTTTAGGCAAACAAAATATCCATATGGGTATACTTTCCATTGTGGTTGGATTTAGTTTGGTTGTCATTTTTATGGCGTTGTATTACAGCGCGATAGGATTGATTGCAGATCTTGCCTTAGCCATGAATTTAATTTTGATCGTTGCTGTATTGTCTTTACTGGGTGCCACACTGACGTTACCCGGTATTGCAGGTATGGTATTGACCGTCGGTATGGCAGTGGATGCTAATGTCTTAATCTTTGAGCGTATACGTGAAGAATTACGTAATGGTTTAGGGATACAAGTCAGTATTCATGCGGGATATGAAAGAGCTTTTGCAACTATCGTTGATGCGAATGTAACGACATTGATTGTTGCTATTGTATTGTTTAGTCTAGGTTCTGGTGCTGTTAAAGGCTTTGCTGTGACGCTGACGATTGGCTTGATTACTTCTATGTTTACCGCGATTACGGGTACCCGTACCATTGTTAATTTATTGTATGGAGCCAAACCAGGACAGAAAATTGCTATCGGTATGTAGGATCTGTTGACATTCCTACTATGCTGGCCGTAAACCGCTGGCATTCTGTGCGCAGCAAGCTCATTTACTTTAATGTAAACTCCGCTGCGGTGCTCGAATGCCAACGGTTTACGGCTCAGCCTAGCGAAATGACAACAGATCCTAGGATCTGTTATTAAAAACATCAAAGAATTTTGGATAAGCACACATGGAATTTTTCAAACATAATACACAAATTGATTTTATGTCACAGCGCCGTTGGGCTGCTGTTGCGTCGGTCATTTTATTTTCGGTGTCTATCATTTGTCTTGCGATAAATGGCTTAAATTGGGGGTTGGATTTTACTGGCGGAACGCAGATTCAATTACATTTTCCTAACGCTGCTAACATCAACCAAATTCGTGATGATTTGCAACAAGGTGGTTTTAATGATGCGGTCGTCATCAGTTACGGCACGTCGCAAGATGTGCTTGTCAGTCTCGTGCCAAAAAATAAAGCTAAAGCGGCGCAAACTGCGGCAAGCATGGATGCGAATAACAATTCGTTAGTTAATGACGTAAAAAAAGTTTTGCCGGATGCAGTAGTTCAGCAGGTAGATTATATCGGCCCGCAGGTAGGACAAGAGCTTGCTACTAAGGGTTTGCTTGCCATCGTTGTTGCATTATTAGGAACGATGATTTACATCGCATTACGTTTTGAATTTCGGTTTGCGGTGGGTTCAACCGTTGCATTGATTCATGACCCTATTTTGATTTTAGGTATTTTTTCATTATGCCATATCGAGTTTGATTTGATTGCGCTGGCAGCTGTGTTAACGGTAATTGGCTATTCACTGAATGATACCATCGTCATTTTTGATCGCGTGCGTGAAAATTTTCGAAAATTGCGCAAGGCAACGCCGGTTGAAGTCATCAATCAAGCGACGAATCAAACCTTATCACGAACGATTATGACGTCAGCACTCACCTTGACAGTGTGCATGGCCTTGTTTTTTCTCGGCGGCAGCAAGTTACATGCTTTCTCCTTGGCGCTCATTATTGGTATGATTGTGGGTACCTATTCTTCAATTTATGTTGCAGGCTCGCTGGCGTTATCCTTAGGGTTGACACGTCAACATTTGTTGCCAACGCCCAAAGAAGCTTTAGACGCGAGGCCTTAACATGATCTAACCCGGGTTGGAGCTCGGGATCATATCGGATACATTTTCAAAACAAGGATAAGTTTATGAAAAGTAGTCAGCTAATTATTAATGCTTCTTTAGCTCAGCATTATCAAGTTCTGGCAGTTGACGATAGTCCAGACACGTCCCAGCAAGAATATGATTCCGAATTTTTGCGCTTAACGCTTGAAGAAGCCAAAAAACTTTTCGTCAGCGGATATCAAGTCCGTAGATTACAGACAGATAAAAAAGATCCGCGTTTTTTAGGTGATATAGTCCAAATCCCTGAAACAAAGCTGTTTGCCGCGTCAGGTCCGGACTCAAGTCAAATGGTAAATTTTTTTCTTGATACCATAGATAATAAAAACATTGAAATCAAACATGTTATTGCAATAGGTACAAGAGCCGGGCTTGAGCCTCAATATCGAGGTGAAGATTTTTTTGATTATTGTGTATCTCAACGTACTATTCATATCGACCCATACGATGTCGAGGTTGTGCCGATAAAAGGTTCCAGTCATACGGATGCTCAAGTTTGGAATAGCTATCCCGATAGCATTATTACATCGCAAGTTCATTTGAAAAATCAAACAGAACCTCTAGCGTCAGAAAAAATATTAAAGGTCGCTGTTTTGCCTGTTGATGAGGAAGAAGGATTTTCCATTGATGATAGTAGCGATGATGAAGTAAAAGAAATGGTGTGGCGACTTTATGCGGCCTCGTTATCCGAAAATACTTTAATTCATTGTTCATTGGGTTTAGGCAGGACAGGGCAGCTTATTTTGTTATTTGAAATACTACGCCACTACGAGCGTATTTTTTTGCAGTCGGATCCTAAACTTGCTGCTGTCGAGATTGATACTATTTTAAGAGATATGCGCAAGTCACGTGGTGGGTTGGTGCTGACCGAGAAACACTATGCACTTGCCATCACCAGTGCGGATTGTTTACGCCGTTATGCAGAGAAAAAAGAATTGCTCAGCACGATGCAATCAGAAGACGATGTTTCTCCCTCTGAAATTTCAGCTGACCCTGTGTTACATCAAGGCGCCACTCAAACGGAAGAGGATTATTTTAATGCGCAAATTCCGCGTATTGTGCCTAAAGGGTTAATTATAAGCCCAGGAACACTGTACGCACCAAAACCTGTAAAGGCGGGTGAAGAAACTAAAAAAGGCAAAGGCCATCTTTGCAAGATTATGTAATGATAACTTTTCCTGAGTATGAATCCTTTGATGGTATTGGCTTGGCCAATCTGGTGCGCCGCCGCGTGGTGTCGGCCGCTGAATTAATGGAGGCGGCAATTGAACGTCTTGAACTCTGGAACCCCAAAATTAATACGGTAATTTACAAGATGTATGGGCAGGCCAGTGCAACCTTGCGTACTGATATTCCGAATGGCGTTTTCATGGGCGTACCCTTCTTACTTAAAGATTTGTTAGCCGAATACGCCGATGTTCCACTCAGCTCTGGTTCGCGTTTCACGCGTGATTGGAAGCCAGGACACGACAGTGAGTTAGTTAAACGGTTCAAAAAAGCTGGCCTCATTGTATTTGGTAAAACCAACGTGCCCGAATTTGGATTAAGTTCTGTGACAGAGCCGGTATTATTTGGTCCAACGCGTAACCCCTGGGATTTAACGCGTTCTCCCGGGGGTTCAAGCGGTGGTTCAGCTGCGGCGGTTGCCGCAGGCATTGTGCCTATGGCGCATGGAAATGACGGTGGTGGTTCGATTCGGATACCCGCCGCGTATTGTGGTTTGTTTGGTTTAAAACCCAGCCGAGGTCGCACTGCCTCGGGTTCTGAGGTTATGCGTATGTGGGAAAGCATGGTAGTTGAGCATGTGTTAACGCGTTCTGTCAGAGACAGCGCAGCCGCGCTTGATATCCTTTCAGGTCCAGAAGTGGGTTCGCCATTTTCATTACCGATACCTGAATTTTCATTTTTATCGAGTTTAGAGATGCCACTGCGGAAATTACAGATTGCCTTAACGGCCGAACCTTTTTTTCCAGCGCAGGTTGACTCAGGCTATGCCACACGTTTACATCAAGCAGGACTTGTTTGTCAGGGTTTAGGTCATCATGTTGAGATTGTTTCGCTTGAAATTAATAGTGCTGAAGTTGCCGAAGCTTACGTGACGGTGATTGCGGGGGAAATCGCTGCAAGTATAAAACGATTTACCGAAATTCTTGGTCATAAACCCGGTCACAGAGAGCTTGAGCGTCAAACGGAAGTGATCCGTCATATTGGTGAAAATATTAGTGCAGCAGATTATGCTGTCGCTACGGATACCTTAGAGAAAGCATCAAGACATATGGCGCATTTTTTTGAAGATTATGATGTGCTGATGACACCAACGATGGCAACCAAACCACCGCGTATTGGGCAATTGCAGCCCGATTTTTTTGAGCAGAGCATGCTGGGATTATTGACCCATTTACCTTTCGCATCACTGCTGCATAAAGCATTAGAGCACGCCGCAACACGTCATTTTGCACATTATCCTTTTACCCCGATTTTTAATATTAGCGGACAGCCTGCCATGTCAGTGCCGATGTATTGGGATGACGAAGGCTTGCCTATCGGTATTCAATTTGCGGGAAGGCTGGGGGATGAGGTCACGTTATTGCAGTTGGCAAGCCAGCTTGAGCAGATGACGCCTTGGGTGGGGAAGATGCCGAAATTGACAAATTAAAGGGATTCGATGAAAAAGTAGATTGATTGCTCTTGCCCATATTGCCAGTTTTATATTATAATAGGTATCAATATTCATATCAGGATTAATATCATGATAGCTCTATCCATCCATCTGCCCGATCCACTTGCCAAAGCTAGCCAGCAAGCCGCTGAAGAGTTAGGAATATCACGTACGCAGTTTATTCGTCAGGCGCTCATTCATGAATTAGAGAGCTATGAAACTCAGCGAGAGCGTACTGCAATGGCCAAAAGTTTTAAGAAAATGAGCAAAAATACACATTATCTAAAAGAGCTGAGTAGTATAGACAATGACTTAAGTGATGCGCTACCCGATGACAAGGAGGCGTGGTGGACAGGAAAAAAATAAACATTCTAACTAGAGGCGGCATTTATTTAGCGAAATTAAATCCTGCAAAAAAAGCAGAAATTGGAAAAGTTCGCCCTGTAGCTGTTCTTACTACACAAACATTATTGGATGTTGTGCCACCGGTTATTTTTATTTGCCCGCTTAGCAGCCAATCTCATGCTGAGTTCGCCAGTTTGCATATTGAATTATCACCGAGGGATAACCTTCGTGTTTCAAGCTATGCTCTCGTTGAACATTGCCGTGCAATTTCAATAGATAGATTAGTTTTTCCACGAATCGCTCAATTAACACTTCTTGAAATGGATTTAATCTTACATCGTCTTCAAATTATGCTGACATGAGCCCAGCAGCGAATCCCTATGTAGCCTAAATTTGGAATAAGTTATACAATGGTGTATACTGGTGTATATAAGAGTATAGAGGTATAGGTCATGGCTATTGCACTTAAGATATCACCTGAGCTTGATAAAAGGCTCACCGCGCTCGCAAAAAAAACGCATCGCTCAAAAAGCTATTATGCGCGCGAAGCGCTTGAGCAGCATATTGAAGAATTAGAAGATTATTATCTTGCGAAGACTATAGCAGAAAATCCAGGGAAAATTTATACGTCAGAAGAAGTAAGGAAGATGTGTGGCTTGGACGATTAAATATACTGAAATTGCTGCTAAGCAAATGAAAAAGCTTGATAAAAGTATCAGTAATCAAATTGACAAATACTTAAATGAAAAAGTGGCCAAACAGAAAGACCCTTCTGTTTTTGGAAAAGCCTTACTTCATGATAAATCTGGTCTGTGGCGCTATCGCGTTGAGAATTGCAGAATTATTTGTGAGATGCGAGGTAAGCAATTAGTTGTTTTGGTTTTGCGAGTGGGCAATCGATTGCATAGCCAATAATAATGCTGATGACATTATCCGAAATGGTGATCCGAAAAGTCAGGAAGAAGTTGATAGAATATTAAATGAAGTCCAAAAACAACTAACAACATTAAGTAACAGCACGCTGAGAATGTAATTTTATTCTTAAACGGGTTCGGGCAGATCGAAGCAAGCCAGGTTTTATTGCCACTTTATAAGTTCACATAACTGGAATTAGTGCTTCTGCAAAAAGGGCAATAAAACCTGGTTTGCTTCGCTCGCGCTCGCAATGACAGATGAATAGTTACAAAAAATTATTGCTATTCTAAATGGGCAAAGTGAGGTGTTAGCGTTTTCAATAAGGACTTCAGGATTTTTGGATTGCCAGCCATAATATTCCCGGATTTTAAATAAGCTTCAGCGCCATTAAAATCTGATACCAAGCCACCCGCTTCTTTAATCATTAAGCTTGCTGCCGCCATATCCCAAATCTTTAAGCCCATTTCCCAGAAGCCATCTAAGCGGCCACAGGCCACATAAGCTAAATCAAGCGTTGCAGCGCCTGCGCGTCTGACATCGCCGCAATGGGGGATGATGGACAATAAAGACTGGGCATAAGCTTCTAGGTGCTCTTTAGAGTGACGATAAGGGAAGCCCGTACCGAGTAAGCATTCTTCTAGGGTTGCGCGTTTGCTGACTCGAATACGACGTTCATTTAGCTGAGCACCGCGGCCGCGGGTAGCGGTAAACAGTTCTTGGCGCACAGGATCATAAATAACGCCATGCTCAATTCTATTCTTATGCTTAATGGCAATAGAAACAGCAAACTGAGGAAAACCATGAATGAAATTGCGTGTCCCATCGAGGGGATCGATAATCCAAGTGAAATCTTCGCTGCCGTCAATTTCGCCGCATTCTTCACTTAAGATAGAGTGGTTAGGATGCGCTTTGCGAATGATGTTTATAATTTCGCGCTCAGCGAGTTGATCCACCTCAGTGACATAATCATTGGGATGCTTTTCGCTGATTTTTATTGTTTCCAGGCGATCGGACGCTCGGATAATAATATTTCCAGCGGCACGCGCTGCGCGTACAGCGATATTTACTATTGGATCTTTCATGGTATTTTATAGAACAGTAGAATAAGGTCGGTAAGGATAACAAAAGATTCTAGAAGTTGTAATGGTTTTCTAAGCCATTTACGCAAATTCACAAACCGAAGGATTATGATCTGGGGGCGTACATAGCAATGTATACGCAATCACAGGCCGGTGATTCCACGGTGCCGCATTACTATTGGGCATTTCAAACGGATCATTACTGATAATTTCAAATTTATAACACCCAAAGCTTGGGCAGGTTTCATATTCGCAAATGACCTGTTTAAAGTAAAAACTACCATTAAATGAATGGATTGCAGATCCAAAATAGTAAGTATCGGTAGTATCATCATAAGGCGGCAATAATGTGCTCCAACCTGCGGGCGGGTGCAAGGGATCGACATTTTGAACAGCAGGGCAGATAGCAGCCCAGGCAGAGATGCTGACAAATAAACTCAGCAAGGGTATGATTGAGCACTTTTTCATAAAAACCTCAGACTATGTTATCGAACTTTCGCATCATTCTAATCGATACCTCGCATCCAGGAAACATTGGATCTGCTGCGCGCGCGATGAAAACCATGGGTTTGTCGGAACTTTACTTGGTGAACCCCTTACATTTTCCTCATCAAAAAGCCGTAGAGTTGGCCTCCTCAGCTGGGGATGTATTAGAGCAAGCTCAAGTCGTGCCGGATATTGATAGTGCTCTTGAAGGTTGCAGCTTAGTCGTCGGCACCAGTACGCGCTCGCGTTCGATACCGTGGCCGCAGCTTTCGCCACGTGAGTTTGCAGAAAAAACCGTTTTAAGCCAAACTAAAATTGCGGTGTTATTTGGTAGAGAGCAATCTGGTTTGACTAACGAAGAATTGCATCGTTGTCATTACCACATCCAGATTCCTAGTAATCCGGATTACAGCTCATTGAATATTGCATCAGCCGTACAAGTGATAGCTTATGAATTGCGGGTAGCGAGTTTAGCTGGCAATGCCAGCGTTGCGCAGACGTGGGATTATGAATGGGCGACCGCCACGCAAATGGAACATTTTTATGAACATTTGCAAAAGGTGATGATAGAAACGGATTTTTTAAATCCCAAAGTCCCTAGGCAATTGATGACGCGCTTGCGAAGGTTGTTTTCGCGAGCGCGTTTGGACGTGATGGAAGTGAATATTCTGCGTGGAATTTTGAACGCAGTCGAAAAAAAAATAAAATAATTTACGCCCTACGGGCGACATAATCCCTTCTCCCAACGCAGTGCTTTGGGAGAAGGTGGCCGCAGGCCGGATGAGGGTGGTGACGTGGCACGTGCGCGAACGAAGTTCTTAAGCGAAGTGCGCGAACGAAGTTCTTAAGCGAAGTTTTTTTCCAAAAAACTGAAAGCGTAGAGAGTCTATGATTTTGATTTTTTAACGGGTCATTATTCCATGCAAAAACTCTAGAAGAGCTTCGTTCGCGCACGTGCCACGTCACCACCCTCATCCGGCCTCCGGCCTCCGGCCACCTTCTCCCAAAGCACTGCGTTGGGAGAAGGGATTATGTTGCCCTGCGGGGGTGATACTATTCTTTTAAGTTACTGACAGCTTCCAAGCCTTTATTAACGGCTTTACGTTCGGAAATTTTATTTAGCCATTGATAAATATTCGGGATCTGTTCTTTCGTCATGCCATAACGTTCAAATTCTTTTATCCAAGGAAATGTCGCAATATCTGCGATGGAGTATTCTCCTGCTAAAAATTCATTTTCGGCTAATTGATTTTCGACGATGGAAAACACGCGCCTAGCTTCATTATTAAATCGTTTCACCGCATAAGGGACTTCTTCAGGCGCATGATACATAAAATGTTTGGTATTACCTAAGGTGGGACCAATTTTGGAGTTTTCAAAAAGCAGCCATTGCAACACATCAAATTTTTCCGTGCTCGTATCAGGCATAAAACGTCCGCTTTTTTCCGCCAAATAAAGCAAAATCGCACCCGGCTCGAAAATAACAAAAGGTTTTTTGTTAGGTCCTTCACGATCTAAGATGACAGGGAAAATATTATTGGGCGTTTGTTTAAGAAACTCCAAGTCTAATTGCTCACTATCACTTTTGTTTACGGGAAATAGGGAGTAATTAAAGCCGACTTCTTCGAGCATGATCGCTATGGTGTATGCACTGGGTGTTGGTGAGCCGTATAACTCAATCATATTAAACTCCGCGGTTATTGTTTTAATCCATGTCGCTTGATTAGTCGCTTATCATATTTGTTAAGCCATGAAAATCAAGAGAGATTTTGTCTTTTTGTTATGATTCATAAAACGGCAGTCAATATGCCTTGAAGATGAGGTTTTCGCAACTTCTTTAACGGTTTGAGGTATAATAAGTGACATGAAATTACCTATTTATCTCGATTATGCCGCCACAACCCCCGTGGATCCGCAGGTTGCAGAGCAGATGATGCAATATCTCACGCTGGAAGGCCACTTTGGCAACCCCGCGTCGCTTTCGCATGCCTTCGGAAAATCCGCAAGGGATGCGGTGGAATATGCACGAGGGCAAGTTGCCGCCATATTAAACGCAGAGCCTACCGAAATCATTTGGACCTCTGGCGCGACCGAAGCGGATAATTTAGCATTGAAGGGTGCGGCACAGTTGTATCAACGTAAAGGTAAACATATCGTTACCTTAAAAACCGAGCACAAGGCAGTTTTAGATACCTGTCAAGAACTGGAAAAATCCGGCTTTCAAGTTACCTATCTCACGCCGGATGAAAACGGTTTTTTATCGCCGGAAAAATTTCAACAAGCTTTACGTGAGGACACAATTCTTGTGTCAATTATGCAAGTGAATAATGAAACAGGCGTTATTCAAGATGTTCATGCTCTCGCAAAAATAACTTCCGCGCGTCATATTTTATTTCATGTTGATGCCGCGCAAAGTGGCGCAAAAATGATTTTAGACGTGCAGAAAACGCCTGTGGATTTAGTGTCATTGTGCGCGCACAAAATGTATGGGCCTAAAGGAGTGGGCGCACTCTATGTCAGACGCAAACCCCGTGTGCGCGTGGCTGCACAAATTCATGGGGGTGGGCAAGAGCATGGTATGCGCTCAGGCACGCTTGCAACCCATCAAATAGTGGGTATGGGCAAAGCGGCTGAGGTAGCACTTGTCTGTATGCAAAATGATTTTGAAAAACTGAGTACGCAACGGCAAGTTTTTATAAACATTCTTTCTTCCGAAAATATGCGCATAAATGCCGCCGTGAATACTTACCCCGGCATCTTAAATATCTGCTTTCCCGGTATCCCTGCGGAAACACTAATACAGGCTTGTCCTGACATCGCTTTTTCAGCGGGTTCTGCCTGTGATACCAAAGGCATCGAGCCTTCTTATGTATTGCGAGCAATGGGTTTGTCGGCTTACGATGCGGCATGCTCGGTGCGCTTTTCGTTTGGGCGCTTTACTACTTTGGCGGAAGTGACTTATGCTGCAGAAAAAATTAAACGTCTGCTTCCGGTGCTAAAAAAGCCACGCTAATTTCGACCGGTTCCATTTTTTTGTTGCGTAACCAAGAAAAATGTAAGACACGCGTTGGGCTAAGATGCGAATAATGCGAAAAGATCTCGGCTAATTTGTTGTTGTCTTCTTCGGCATTTTCCCAGGCAAAAATGGCTCCTTGCTTTCGCAGTTTTGCTTCATCTATCCATGGACTGTGTTTTGGGTCCCATTCGATGTAAACAGCAGGTTTATCTTTTGAATACAATGCCACATTACCCGCAATCCAGCGCGACCCGGCAACATAGCGCAGCGGTGCATGATAGGCGGCATGCCATTCGTGAGTCAGTGTTTTTGCAATGATTTTTCCCGGAAAATTTGCACTCGATGGCTCTGCGGCGCGGGTGAGTGCTACGCTATAACTTATGATTATTGTGCAAAACAAAATACCATAAACACTGCTAAAACATTTTAGCCCTAGCCAATTTAAATGGGGACGCAGGCTTGCAATTAAAATAATTCCCCACAAGGATAATAGCGGTTCTCCCCAACCTCCGCGTAGCGCGATTCCCGTCACCATGGACAGCACAATAGTTGCTAAAAAGGGACCGGTGCCGACATACAACAAAAAAGATTTATCAAAAGGCTTAAGCGCAAATGTAAATTGAGGATTAGGATTTTTCTGGCCAATAAGCAAAAGTAAAGCGAGTAATAAGCACGGAGCAAAAGCGGCAAACTGATCCAGTACAAATTGCGATGAGTATTTAACATGGTTAACCCAACTGTTGGTATGGGTATGCACGCGTTCTAATGCATAATTGACAGTAATAAAATCATGAAAAAACAGCCAAATGGTATGTGGAGTTAAAACCATCAGGAAAGTGCCAGCTCCCCAATAAAACGCGGGGATTTTAAAACTTGCGCGATTATCTCGATTAGCGATGAGAAACAAAGCCATAGGGAATAAGAGCATCACAGTATAGTACTTCGCCATCATGCCTAGGCCCGCAAACAACCCAGTCAGCATCCAGTCGCGTCTAGATTGGCCTTTGAGTGCTTGATAGAAATAAAGAGCAGTCAGTCCCCAGAGAGAAAGCTCTAAGGTATTATCATTAAAGTCTATGGCATGAAAATTATAATATTGAACCCCCTCCAAAAGTACCACAGCAAGCAAAGCATAGGCGTCAGGGAGTATTTTTTTAGCCAAGCGCCATACAGACCAGAAACAGACTCCTACCGAAAGTTGACTAAAAAGATAAAAGCCCCAGCCAGAACGACCACTAATGCGTATAGCAAGAGCGGTAAGCCAACCATTAAGAAAAGGATTTTTGTCATAACCCCATTGGAATTGATGCCCCCATATCGCGGCCTCCACCGAGTCCATAGGCAAGGTATAACGTATGCATAAAGGGACTAGGGTCCAAACACTGATGTGAATCCATAAAAAAAGATAAAACAAGCGGTTATAATTAACCGCTTTGAGATGGCTATCCATATGATTATTTTCCATTTTAACGAGAAATTTAACACTAACGGTGAAATAAAAACAATCTTATTTTGATCATCAGCACAGAGTATTAAACAAGAGTTATAATAGATTAATAGAATAATGCCGCACGGAGGTGTTATGCCAAGCCTGAAATTTAAAGATTATCTCGATAATCAACATGTTAAGTATACGTCTACAATGCATTCACCTGCGTTTACAGCGCAAGAAGTTGCAGCAAATGCGCATGTTTCCGGTAAGCATTTAGCGAAAGTTGTCATCGTCAAAATAGGTGACAAATTAGCGATGGTTGTTTTGCCCGCGAATGATCATATCAATTTTGCCAGCCTTAAAGCTGCGACTGGCGAGCAAGATATTGATTTAGCCCCTGAGTCGAGTTTTAAGGGCAAGTTTCCAGAATGCGAAGTTGGCGCGATGCCGCCTTTTGGGAATTTGTATGATATGCCGGTTTTTGTATCGAGCCAATTAAGTCATTGGGATCAGATTATTTTTAATGCCGGGACTCACTCTGAATTAATGCAAATGGCTTATCAAGACTTTGAGCGTTTAGTTAAGCCTAAGGTCATTGCAACCCGCTGATTTTATTTTTTCAAAAGGAGGATAAATCTAACTCGGCCTACTATACTTATAAAAATGGGCTAAGAGAATGCTATATGAAAAAAAAGGAAAAAGTTTCGCGGTTTGCGGATGTTTGGCGCTTTATCGTAAGTTCATTTCTGCCAAGCAAGCCAGATGCTTTGGGGAAGAAAAGGTACTACACGCATTCTCATATTTTTCCGCCAAATTTCCAAACGCTAGATGAGCGGCGCGGTTCAGTTGATTCGAGCGTGCGAGAAACGGTAAAATTAATTGAGAAAGACATTAATGCTCAGTTAACAAAAACCCAAAAAAAACGTAAATTAAGTTGAGAGAAACTATGTTTACATTTAAAGTTAGAGAAAGTTATACGCTAAAATTCGATATCCAGAAAGAATTTTGGCTGACTCACTCTGTTAAAGACAGGGTCTATTTCTATAAAATGAATGATAGTAAAACGCCACCCTATTATTATTTTATTGAAAAATTCGAAGATATCGAAGCGATTCAAAAAAAAGTGGAAAGAGAATTACGAGCGGATGTTTTGCGGAATATCGAAGCATTGCCTATCGCACTATGGAATCGTTTTGTGGATAAAGACAATATTATACTAGACGAGGCGGGGAAACGTTATCAAGCAGCGCAAGAAGAAAACGAATTTGCGGACTTAAAGCGCATTAATACGGATTTTAAGCATGCCCGAGAAAATAGCGAATTGAAAGAGCAGGATATATTTGAAAAGCCAGCCTGTGTGAGTTCAGAAAATAGCTTTTGTAACACATTATTTGATTTTTTCTGCGGGAAGCCTGAGTCAAAGCCACCCGAAAAAGAAGAGAAATTATTACCCCCTGATCAAAATAATAAAATGTAGCCCGTGTGGACATCCCTATGCGCCAAAACTAAACGAAACCATCGTCATTGCGAAGCGGGTAGCGTGGACAAAGCGCAGCGTGTCCGCGGACAGTATCTCCTCCGCTAACACGCTGCGCTTTGTCCACGCTACCCGCTTCGCAATGACAAGTTATGACAAGGAAGCTCAATGAGTATATTTATTTTTAAAGCTAAACGCATTACGCTAAGTTTGTATTATGATACGTTAACAGTTTATTCAGAAGCTGTAGATACCGATCATCCTTCTTCAAATAGAACATCACCGCTGCAATTGGCATTGCATGATTGTGCTAAATTTAAATTTAGCCGCCCCGCTATTTTTAGTCAAACCAGTCAGTATTGTCAAAAATTTTTAAATTTTATCAAAAGTAAAATGGAAAATTATGATAGGGCAGTATTAGTTGATGATGACGATCACCCGCTTTATCATCAGGATGGCATCGACCATCGTACTCTACATTACCATGCAAAATTTTTTAGTATTTTAACACATGAACAATTCGCTGTAATTTTGAAAACTTTCTCTACCTATAATGTGCTCGCAGTGGATGAAGCAGAGCAGTGTTTGCAGGCCTATTTAAGTCATCGAAAAAGCATAGTCGATCAGTTGAATAGGATTTTGATTGGTGATCGTGATCTGGATCTTATTTCTCTGCAGCGTTACATTAAAAATTGCAAAAATAATGATGAGTTGGTTTATATTCATCAAATTTTAACGCTAAATCAATATGACTATTTGCGCGTTAAACGCAACAAAACCGGCTGCAATTTCTGGCATGGCAGTAATGCTAAAAATGAAGTGGTAGCCTGTTCTAAAGCATGGGCGATGATTGAAAAAACGATAAGTTTGCAAATGGCGCATAACATTGAGTGTGTTAGTCATTTTAGCCAACAACTTGCAAAGGAGCGTGCGCTACAACTGGAGAAAGGGCATAGATTTTTTGGTATAAAACGAAAATATGATTCCGAAACTTGCACTAAAAAGAATAAATTTTTTGTGGCTTTTTTAAATGGTGATATTGCTGCTGTTGATCAAGCTTATGATAATCATTTCGCAAGATATACCACTTAATAGAACGCCGTCATTGCGAGGCTGTAAAGCCTCGCAATGACGGCGTTCTTAGGTTAACACGTTTCACTACGCACACACAAAAAGTCACTATTTTCCATTTCAACTTGCACCGTCGCATGATTAATACGAAATTTATCCTTCAAGACGGTATTGATGTTTTTATAGTCCACACTCGCTGGGTGGCCTTTTGAAATAACAAGATGAGCGGTCAAAGCCACTTCTTTTGTGCTCAAACCCCAAATGTGAATATCATGTACTGCCACGACATCAGGCAAGGTTTTTAAAAAAATCTCGACGCCACGATAGTCGATATAATGCGGTATAGCATCCAGAATTAGGCGTACGGAATTTCGTAACAAATCCCAGGTTCCCCATAAAATAGTTGCAACAATGAGTAAGCCTACCGCTGGATCTATCCACATTTTGCCAGTCCACAAAATAAGAGCACCTGCGACCACAACACCAATTGCAATAAGCGCGTCATACAGCAAATGGTAAAAAGCACCTTTAATATTTAAATCCTCAGCAGCTCCGCGCATGAATAATAGAGCCGTGCCACCATTAACAAAGATACCGATTAAAGCAATGAGCATGACTAGATATTCATTCACTGGAGAGACATGCAACAGCTTATGAATGGACTCATAGGCGATGACCGCAGAACTTGCAACCAGAATCACTGCATTGGCTATAGCGGCTAGAATGGTCGTGCGTTTATAGCCGTAGCTATAGCGTTTACGCGCAGGGATAGTCAGTAGCCAATTAGCACCCCAAGCTAGCAGTAGCCCCAAAACATCGCCGAAGTTATGAGCGGCATCGGCAAGTAAACCCATGGAACTGGCGCGCAAAGCAAATATCACTTCAAAAAACGTAAACGATAAATTCAAAGTCACGGCAATCGCAAAAGCCATGTTAAAAGTCTGTGGCGCGAGATGCGCATGGCTATGGCCGCCGTGATCATGAGCATGATCATGGTGTTGATGTGAGTGTTTAGTCATAAAGTTCACCTATTTAAGTCTAAAGTTAGGTGCGGATACCTCAGCGGTATTGTCCGCGATGACAGCAAGTTCGTGCGCTTCTATATGGTAAGCTTTCCAGCTTTTAAAAGCTTTTTTAAAATAAACCTCTGCAGGCAAATCAAGAAAGGCAAAAGCATCCTCAAATAGGCTAGAGTCTTTAATAACTGCAAGACATTGAGGCATAATGTCTTTTAATACTAAGTTATTTTTGCCTGATGTCAAAGCATCTAATTGGTGCATCACGGCACAAAGGATAAAATTAGCATAAACAAAAGCGAGTTTAGGGCTGTCATAATGATTTATTTCTATCATGCGGTGTTCTAGCCAGCTTTTTTCTTTGCGTAACAATTCAATAATCTTAGGGAAAAATAATGGCAGTAATTCAAATTCTTCTAATCGACCCAAATTAATGACCGCCATTCCATGGGCAAATAATTTTTTAAGCTGTTGATTGAGTTGGCTTGCATCAATCTCATTGCTGAGTAACAAATGTTTTTCAAGGAGCATTTGTCTGTGATAATTCGCGTCTATCGTAAGATCATATTTTGTGGAGGTCTTGATTAGCAGGGGGATGCGCGTTGCACCTTGTCCTTTAAAAATGGTTTCTAAAGGCATCTCGGGTACTAGCTTGCGTTCAACTAAGTAGGTAATGGCTGTTCCAGTCGGATTTAGCACTTTGCTTTCTTCTGTGCCCAGCAAGTATCCCCAATGCCTTTTTTTTACAATTGCCTCGGGATCTAAATTATCTTCGTAATAAAAATCGACTTTGACATTATTTCTTACGGGATCAAAAGTGCAAAGTTGAAATAAACCATCTGCATAAAGTGCTGGATGAATATTATAATCCGAAAAAATATCAGGCAAGATTGTACAGGGCAAATTGTGAATGAGATCGATATCGTAATACAAGGGATGAGGGGTATCACTTGGCGTTCCTTGAAAATATTTTTCGCGCACGCGTGTGTGCATTGAACCGCCGCCAATGAGAACATGATAATCGGTTTTTTCTTTGACATTATAACGTTTGACACGATCAAATATGATTTTTTCTATGGCTAGCATATCGTAGCGATATTCTCTTTGGTCTAGAGGCACTTGGGTGAGCTCGGCATAATTTGTCGGCGGTGCAGAAGGTTTTTTGCGTTGGGTATATTCAGCCGTATTCGGAAAAGTCTGCGTGATTTTTTTGGATTTATCTCTCTTTTTCGGATCGGGTGTTGCAGGCAAACTAACCGGCTTAGGATTATTTGCTAGCCGATTGAGGATATGAGTTGAGCTTGACGCGCGTTTGGCGAGAACATCTAACGCTTTAACCACGCGCTTATCATGGGGATAAAAATTTCTTGCTTGGAGTAAGGTTGACGCGGCTCTGACAAATTTGTGTTTGGCCATCTCAATATCAGCGCGCTCAAGACTCAGATCTAACGTGAGTGAAGATTCATATTCTTCTGCGGTAGTAATATATTCATAGGCTAAGTCGTAGTCTTTTTTAATGAATGCTTCACGGCTCAGCTTGATGCACTCTTTGACAAAGTTAAAAACTGCCACGGCATTAGAAGCGATAACTTTGGAGGTAATAATGGCATATTTCAAATCGATATTGGCAAAATGAATTTGTTGCAGATTTAATTTTGTATGCGCTCGTTCACAGTAAAGTTCAACTTGCAGTTTGCCATTGCCTTTTGAAAGCCAGATCGCGATGGAGTAATTTAGGTCTGCCGCTGAAAAATGACCTTCCTTGACATGCAAATCCGCTATCTGACGATACAGTTCAGCTGAAGTTAGATCAATTTCAATGGCGCGAGTCAGGGCTAGAATTGCTTTTTTGTAGTCTCTTTTTTTAATGAAATTTTTTGCTTCAGAGCGGTATTTTTTTAACGTTAATTTTTCATCGCTTATTTCAGTTTTTAAAATTCGAGCGGGAACATCATTTACGAGACACAAGATAACCGCTTTGATTTCATCTAATAAAGCGGTATCTTCACCATCACTCATCGTTAAGCAATGGATAAAATCATTTTTTGCAAGCGTATTTTGCATTTGGGCATGGTAATGCACGGCGCGATAAAAGTAAGCTTCGTTATAGCCAAATTCTGCAATGACGTAATTCAAATCTTGCAACATGGCGTCATCATTTTTATGCATGAGGTAGCTATGACCACGCTGCGTTAAAGCAACGATATCATACTCAAATTGCTGTAAGGCTCGCTCAAAATGGTAAATGCTTAAGGTTGTGCTAGCGCAAACTTCTTGTGCTTTAACACCTAAGAAAGCATCAAAGCTTGATCTTGTTAGAGCATTATCAGGGCTGCTAGTAGGCGATTTAATGAGATACAGTAAAGCAGAGTTTTCGCTAAATTTTCTTTTTACCCACGGTATCACAAATTTTTGCAGACGTTGAAAATACCAGTTCTGAAATTTTTCGAAATCCTGAGAGACACTCAGTGCTTTTATAATGTCAGCTTTAGCCTGTTCTGTTTCCCCTATGCTTTTATACAGCGAAGCCCTTTTTTTGAGAGCTTTTTTGTTATTAGCGTCTAGCGCCAAAAGCTGTGCATAAATAGCAATAATTTCTTCTACATCGCTGCGAGACAATTCAGCATTGTTTGTTTTTGCGCGTTTTTCCTGAAGATGAGCCCAAAGAACATAAGCCCCAGACAAATCAGCGTGGCTTAAGGCTAGACTCTTGCATTCAATGATAGCGTCGTCCAATAAGGCTTTTTCCTCCATTTCTTCAATATAGTTCAATTTTTCGAAATAACTTGCCAATGAAATGTTTGGAATCGAATATGATTTTTCTTCCCTGTTAATCATGCTGTACTACCTTTAATGTAATTAGGGTCTATTGACAATTCGCTGTGTTGAGTCGAAACGCCGTGATTTTCGAGCACCGTAGCGGAGTTTACATTGAAGTAAATGAGCATCGGAGCGCAGAAAATCACGGCGTTTCGGCCAACACAGCGAATTGTCAATAGACCCTAGTCGCGACGCAATTTTTCTGATGTGGCAAGTGGCGTGGGATAACGCATTGTTACCCAGTAGCTGGAACCGATAAATGTTAAGATTGTCGCCGCTTGTACCAGATAACTTGCGGCGGGATGAATGAGCTTAGAGTCCAGCGCAAGATAAATGACGAGTAATGAAAATTCACTGATTTGGCCTAAGCGTACCCCAATTTCCCAGCTAATTGCCTTGCTTTCGCCATAGCCACGTAATAGGCGACTATAAACAAAGGGTTTGCCTAGTATGATGAGTCCGGTCAATGCTAAAGCTGGCCACATAATATCATGGACATAACCGAAGTTAAAACCTGCGCCAATGGTGAAGAAGAAAATCACTAAGAAGAAATCACGCAGTGGTTTTAAATTTTCTGCGATATAAAAGGCAATGGGATTGGAGGCTAGCGTCACGCCTGCGATGAAGGCACCGATTTCAGTCGACAAATGCATGAAGCTGCTAAGCTCCGCCATGCATAAACACCAGCCTATCGATAAAATAAAAACATACTCGTGAATTTTGTCGAATTTTGTCATGAGCTTGGATAAGACATAACGTTGAAATACGTATGCTACGATAAGCAACGTCGGGAATGCACTGATGATAAAGCCTAAATCTTTAAATGATAGCGCGCTATCGGCCACCCCGCGTAAAATTAATAAGACGCCGATGGCAACAATATCTTGAAGCAACAAAATGCTAATCATCAATTCACCGGTGTGTTGATGATGTAGCACGGTCGTCGGTAATAATTTCAAGCCAATAATGGTGCTTGAGAACATGGTGGCCACACCAATGATCACGCACTCATTCATATTAAATCCAAAAATATAACCTACCCAAAAACCCGCGACTAAAAAAATAAATGAACTGATCAATGTGATCCAGCTCATTTTACGCAACGAATGCAAAAGATTTTGGGGTGACAAATCAAGGCCTAGCAAAAACAACAAGAATAAAATACCAATATCACCCGCTTGTTTAATTGCAGTCGAGTCATTAACGAGTTTCAGCCCCCAAGGTCCAAGCAGAGCGCCCAGTAACATATACGCAACAAGCAGTGATTGGCGCGTGAATAAGGCAATCGTTGAGAGAATTGCCGTACCTGCAAATATCAAAAAGATAATATGGACGATGGATTGTTGGTACATCATTCCTCCTCATTGAGCGAGACGAGAGTGGTGTTGCCGCCTGCTGCTGTCGTATTAATTGAAATGGCACGTTCAACACATAAACGCGGAAGATAGTGGGGGCCTCCCGCTTTTGGACCTGTACCGGATAGTCTTTCGCCGCCAAATGGTTGAACACCGACGACGGCACCAATCATATTTCGATTCACATAAATATTACCCACTGGCATGCGTTTTTGAATATGCGTGATAGTCGCATCAATGCGGCTGTGAACACCCAAAGTCAAACCATAACCTGTATTTGCAATTTCATCTAATACTTTATCTAAATCTTGGGCGGCGTAACGTATCACATGCAAGATAGGGCCAAAGACTTCGCGTTTTAAAGTTGAAAGATCGTTTAATTCAAAAACCACTGGCGAAAAATAATTGCCCGGCAGGTTAGCAGGCAATGGAATTTCAGCAATGCATTGCGCTGTCTGCTGCATTTTTTGTGCGTGTGTCTGCAGCATTTGCAGTGAGTCTATGTCAATAACCGGACCGACATCTGTTGCGAGTAAACAAGGATCACCTAGGGTTAATTCTGCCATGGCGCCTTTGAGCATCGCCAAGGTATGGTCAGCGATATCTTCTTGCAAAAATAAAACCCGTAACGCGGAACAGCGTTGTCCTGCGCTATTAAATGCGGAGTTGATTACATCAACGACGACTTGCTCAGGCAAGGCGGAAGAATCGACTATCATGGCATTTTGACCGCCGGTTTCAGCAATGAAAGGGACTATAGGTCCGCCGCGATTTGCAAGAGTTTGTTGGATAAGCTGTGCGGTTTCGGTTGAGCCGGTAAACATCACGCCAGCAACACGACGATCTGCTACGAGTTTTGCACCGATGACTTCTCCTGTGCCAGGTAATAATTGCAAAACCGTTTTAGGGATACCGGCTTCGTGGAGTAAACCTATTGCGTAAGCGGCAATTAATGGCGTTTGTTCGGCAGGTTTTGCAATGACGGTATTGCCTGCGACAATAGCCGCAACGACCTGACCTGCAAAAATCGCCAGTGGAAAATTCCAAGGACTAATACACACTATTGTCCCACGGCCATGCAATGACAGTTGATTCAATTCACCCGTAGGGCCTTGCAGTGTTTGTGGAATAAGATCTTTGCGTGCACGCGACGCATAATACCGGCAAAAATCGACAGCTTCACGAATTTCTGAAATACAGTCACCGATGGCTTTGCCACCTTCACGGCATAATATGCTGGTAAGTCGCGGCATATTATTTTCAAACAAATCGGCTGCACGCTCTACATAATTTGCGCGTTCCTCGATGGAGGTTTCAGCCCAGCTTTTTGCGGCACGATCAGCTATGGTCAGAGCATCCTCAACATCAGCGGCAGTCGCCTCGATGACTGAGCCTACGACGTGCTCTTTGTTGCTGGGTGAATAAATCAATTTTGCGGTATTATTTGAGGTGCTGCTTTTGCCGAGCATGGGTGCAGCACTCCAGGGTTTAATCTCGGCTTTTTCTGTTGCGCTTTTTAAATTGAGTGCAGCATTGACATTTGAAAGGTCTAAGCCTTTAGAATTTTTGCGTTCAGGTTCATATATATCACGGGGTAATGGAATATGCGGGTGTGGTATTTGCGTGAGACCAGCGATGCGTGCAACGGGGTCAATAATTAAATTTTCGACGGGTTGAGCTTCGTCGGCAATACGATTCACAAAGGATGTGTTTGCGCCATTTTCAAGTAAGCGGCGCACCAGATATCCTAACAAATCTTTGTGACTACCAACGGGGGCGTATATGCGGCAGGGAATGTTTTTGGTGTTAGCGCCGACAATTTGATCGTAAAGCGGTTGACCCATGCCATGCAAACATTGAAACTCAAAATCTTTTCTGCCTTGCGTTATCTCGAGGATAGATGCGGCTGTCTGTGCGTTATGCGTGCCAAATTGCGCATAAAAACAAGCAGGATGAGCCAATAATTTTTTGGCACAAGCAAGATAGGATACGTCAGTTGCATGTTTGCGAGTGAATACCGGGTAGCCTTCAAGTCCTAGCACTTGGCTTTGCTTGATTTCCGTGTCCCAATACGCGCCTTTGATTAGGCGAACCATGATTTTGCGTTGGTGTTGTAGTGCTAGTCGAATCAGCCAATCAATAACAACGGGAGCGCGTTTTTGATAAGCCTGTACAGCAAGGCCAAAGCCTTCCCAACCGGCAAGCGATGGATCGGCAAACACGGCTTCAAAAATTTCAAGAGACAGTTCAAGACGATCGGCTTCTTCTGCATCGACAGTCAAACCAATATTTTTTTCTTTAGCAAGTTGTGCCAATGTTAATAGGCGTGGCGTTAATTCACATAGCGCGCGTTCGCGTTGTGTGTATTCATAGCGTGGATGCAGCGCGGATAATTTTATGGAAATGCCCGGGCCTTGGACGGGGTCTTTCCCCTGAGCGTCATGTCCTATAGCAATAATGGCTTGTTCATAAGCGTGATAATATTTTTTGGCGTCTGCATCAGTACGCGCAGCTTCGCCTAGCATGTCATAAGAATAACGATAGCCAAGCGCCTCACATTTTTTTGCGTGCTTTAATGCTTCTTCTATGGTGCGACCCATCACAAATTGTTTGCCAATAATTTTCATGCCTTGCAGAATAATAGGCCGTATAACGGCACTGCTAGTGCGGCTGACAAATCTTTTTAATGAGGATCCTAAACTTTTTTGGGTATCAAGAGTTGGCGCATACAGTTTTCCCGTTAACATTAACGACCACGTTGCGGCATTGACGAAAAGCGAATCGCTTTCGTTAATATGTTGGCTCCAATCCGTGGAGGAGATTTTGTCGCTGATTAATCTGTCGACAGTGGCGTTATCGGGGATACGTAATAGGGCTTCGGCTAGACACATTAAGGCAATACCTTCCTCGCTGGACAGGTCATATTGCTGCATGAAACTGTCTAAACCGCCTTGTTTATTACGATTTTTGCGGGTGCCTATGACTAGATCTGAAGCAATTTTGTGAATATTTTCATTTTGTTGGGGAGAAAGTTGCGCCTGGGGTAGAAGTTTTTTGACACATGTGGTCTCATCAGCGCGGTAAATTGCTCTCATTTCATCCAATATGGGGTCTTTTTTGGGTATTTGATTTGCAAAAATCATGTTTCTGTTTTCCGTGTTATTATGTGCCGATAGATTAACCTAAGATCGATATTTTATCAGCCTCAGGCTAAATAAGGGAGTTGGATTTGTTACCGAGACAAAAAAAATTGCTTATCAGTAACCGTTTTAGGGGGCTGTTGCCTATTGTGGTGGATGTGGAGACCACCGGATTGAATCCGCAAACCGATGCCATTTTGGAAATTGCCGCTGTGGTAATTGATATGGATGCTGCTGGCAAGTTATTTCCGCTCTGCCATTATGAATACCAAGTCGAGGTTTTTGCAGGCGCGAATGTAGATCCTGAGGCTCTGCTCATCACTGGCATCGATCCGACCCATCCGCTACGCTATGCGATCCCCGTTCAACAAGCTTTGCGGCGTTTATTTGCGCATATCAAACAGCATTTAGAAATCACACACTGTCGTCGTGGGATATTAGTCGGGCATAATGCGTGGTTTGATCTCGCGTTTATTCAAGCGGCGTTGAAACGCAATCACATTAAAACCGCGCCTATTCATTCGTTTACCACGTTTGATACGGCGACCCTCGCGGGTGTTGCCTTAGGCGAAACCGTTTTGGCAAAAGCAGTGAGAAAAGCCGGTATTCCATTTGATGTGACGAAAGCACATTCTGCGATATACGATGCCTTTCGTACTGCGGAATTATTTTGTTATATTAATAATCGTTGGCATTCTTCTATAAAATAATAAGATAGATAGTTTAAAGCTATTCCATTACCATCTAAATAGAAATACTTATCTTAGGTAGCAATCATGGATTTGCAAAAATTGGATTTAACCTCGTTAGAAAAAGCTATAGCTTCATTAAATGAAGCTGTGGCGGAATATACTAAACAGTCTAGTAACAAATTCATTCGCGATGCTGCGATACAGCGATTCGAATATACCTATGAGTTGGATCACAAAATGCTGAAACGGTATTTATCGTTAACAGAGCCCAGTGCGGAAGAGATAGATCAGATGTCTTTTCCTGATATGATTCGCACGAGTTCTGAGCGCGGTTTGCTATTACATGGATGGGATATCTGGAAAGACTACCGTCATGCTCGTAATGCTACGAGTCATACTTATAACGAAAAAAAAGCCGATGAGGTTTATAGTATTATTCCTCGATTTTTGACTGAGTCTAAGTATTTATTGTCTGAATTAAAAAAACGCGTTACCCAGGGATGATCACTCATGGATATCGAGCCTCAACATCTAAAAATAGTTCGTGAAATTTTAGATCGTGATCTACCTCCCTATTCAAAAGTATGGTTGTTTGGCTCACGAGTCAATAAAACCAAAAAGAAATACTCCGACTTGGATCTTGCCATTGAAAGTAGGGCTATTTTACCGTTATCTATACTTGCTGCTTTGCAATATCACTTTTCAGAATCTGATTTGCCTTACAAGGTGGATATTGTTGATTTAAAGAATATAAGTGATAGTTTTCGCGAACGAATTAATATTGATTTGATGCTTCTTTGGGAGAAATAAAGAAAATTATGATTTGTAGTCATCCAGTCTGATTTGTTTCAATGGCGATTTTATATTGTCTTCCTATAAAGTATGGTTTAAACATATATTGTCTTTATGGGAGATACAGATTCTAAACGGATTTATTGCATAATTATCTGAAGGACTATAGTTACTTTAAAAAACATAAAAAAGTAACCCGGGTGAAACACCCGGGTACTTCTGTTGGTTAACCTAGAATTTAGATGGCAAAGCTACCGAACCTGCCCTCGTATTTGTCGCCGCAATAATTCCAACATTGCAACTATTTGAAGCATTCTCGTCAACAGTCAGATTACCGTTTGCTTGCACATCCAAGCTACATTTGTGAGGACTGGTGCCGATAATTGTCATTGCTGAACCCACCGCTTGATTCCCCACTAAGCATGCAGGATTGCCTGCGTTGGGGCAGGTCAGAGTGCTGTTGATAACGACGGGGTGAAAGGGATATCCAACATAAACAGTGTAAGCATAATTTTGCTTCGACGCTCCCGTAATAATATAGCTTGCAGAAGCGGTCGTTGACGAACTTGTTGCACTACTGTTAGTTGCGGTTGCGGACACAGTGTAGGTCGCTGTTGGTGTCGTTGCAGTCGAATTGACTTGCAGAGTCACGGTGCTACTTCCACCGGGTGACAAGGTAAGCAAATTTTGACTCAAACCGCCACTGAGACCAGCCGGAAGCGCCGATTGTAAATTAAAATTAGACGCACCACAGGCGGTATTATCATTATCTAATACTTTCACGTTGTAACTGACGCCACCGCCAGCCGGTGTGGTTTGACTGGTTGGTGAGAAGGTCAGCGATGGATTACTGCGAACACAGGTATTATTGAAAAAAGCAATCAAGTTTGTCGCTTTGGGTGTTCCAAATCCCGTGACATAATCATAACCGATTTGCGCTTGACAAAAGTAACCGCACGATCCATTTTGGCCGGATGTGATGTCATGAAAAAGTGTGCTTGATGTGGTATGCGCTGCATTATAAATGGCGCTATTAAATCCAGTCAGATTAGTCCCGCGTGCGGAATTCATCACTGCAATCAACGCAGCCCATTGTGGCGCACTAGCGCTCGTACCACCCACTACCAACCATCCGCTGATACCATAGCTGTCATAGACAGAAAAACCGGTACTAGGTGATGCGTTATAAGCGATATCGGGTATACCGCGTCCTTTGCCATTGTTTTGAGGAATGGGGAAACCACTTTGGTAACTGGGTTCCTGTTCATAAGCACTGATGCCACCTCCCGAGCCGTTCCAAGCCGTTTCGGATAAGTAATTGCCATTAGCATCAACATTAAGTTGTGTTCCGCCAGCACTGAGGACATAAGGAGACGCTGCAGGATAAGAGGCCCCTGCTCCTGCATCACCGGATGAAACCACAATCGGTACTGGACTATTTTTAAAAATATAATCCATTGAACTTTCTCCACTCCATTCAACACTGCCCCAGCTTAATGATATGACTGTTGCATGATTTGCAATGGCGACATTCACTGCATCAAATAAACTTTGACCGTTGTCTGCAGCTTCGACTAAAACAATTTTTGCAAGGGGTGCGATGGCATGAGCCCATTCAACATCCAATGACATCTCTAAACCCCAACCTGAGTCTCCTGTAGGCTGACTACCTGAGGCATACACTTTTTTAAAGCAACCATTTGCCGTTGTACAAGCCGGTAAACCAAATGTGGTTGAAAAAACATTTAAGTCAGCTTCAATATTGGGATTATCATAAGCATCCACGATACCAATAACTTGTCCGGCGCCTTGCAAAGCAGCAGGAAATCCATAAGCCGTTTTTATGCTATTGGGCGAAAAGCCGGATGGTAACAATGTTGCAATAGGTGATTTGAGATGAATAGGGGGATGGGCTTGCCAACCTGGTGGGACCATTCCGGGTGTCGCGAAAGCTGGCCAACTTAAAACACTTAAAGCAATAGGAGTAAATATCCATTTTAATTTTTTACGCATGATACCAATATCCATATAAGTAAGCTCCTTGAGCAATATTTTGTGTGTAGTCCAAGAGTGTTTCACTCAGAATATATTATACAGCATGGAGTTTTTTTTGGTGAAGAAGTTCTTTAGCGTGTAGCGTGGACAAAGCGCAGCGTGTCCGCGGACAGTATCTCCTCCGCTAACACGCTGCGCTTTGTCCACGCTACACGCTCGCAATGCCATAAAAAAAAGCCCGTAAAAACGGGCTTTTTTATTGTTTCGATTAAGCTTAACCGAATTTAACGCTAGCACGAGCCGCGAAGGTATTGGAGCTTCTGCCCGTACCGCCATTGCCTGAGCTATAGTCTTTGTCATGGCCAAACTCAGCGCCAATGTTGGTATATTTCCACATATCAATGTTGTAACCAGCAATCCAACGGTTCTTAGGAAGATACAAGTTAACCGCATCGTTAGAGGCTTGAAATCCAACATACAGATTTTGATTGCGGGCCCAATAGTTAAAGCCAAAGCCAGCTGTAAGATCAGCAGTCCAAGGTCTTGCACCGCTAGCTCCAACTGTCGCAAGTGGTGTAACTGGTGGGTTGTATAAGGTTGACAAATCAGCAGGACTAAAGTGCTGAATGGCTGTTGAGAAGCGACCGCTTAATGTAAATGGTCCACTATTCACATCACCATAAACAGCGATACCGCCAACGGTATGCGTAAATGTTGCAGCGCCACGGAAGTTTGTGACGGAGTAAGCAATATCATTTACACCCGTTAATTGTGACATGTAGCCAAGGCCCACATCAAAACCGAGTTGATCGTTAATTTGATCAAAGCCCAACGATGCGCCGTAAACAGTTTTTGTATGCGACTGTGTAACCAATTGCATAGCATTATCAAATGCGTAGATATCACCATGTAAACCCATTCTGGTAATAAAGCCCAATTTAGCAGAGGTTTGCAGAGATTCTGTCGCAACTTCTGTTAATGAACGTTCGATTGGGTGAATTTGATATCTGCCATAGCTAGTAAATTGTTTACCAATTTGGAAGAACAATGGACTAACTTCGTAATTAGCGATAGTCACAAAGCCTTGTTCAAAATGCACGTTGGTATTAACGGTTGTGCCAGAGTTATAAGCTGTACTATAAGTACCTGCTTTTGGTGAGGCGCCCACAGTGGTTAAGGATGTTGGAATAGCAACACTGTTGTTTTCGAAGCTAAAGCTTGTGAAACCACGTGTCCAATCGTTAACAACGACTTGTGCATTCAAATAAGCATCATTGAGTGATAAACGACGATTGTTTTCACCTTGATAACCCATGGAGCGATTACCCCAATGTGCATCAAAATTGATACCGCCACTTAAGCCAATGCGATTAAACCAATCTGGCATCGGTTTGCTGCGGCCAGAGTTTTGGCTCATGGAATCATAAATAGTTTGGAAAACATCTAAGCGGGGTAATTCTACAACAGGAAGTGCGCCCATATCTTTATAGTCATGCGTGACTTCTACGGTACGTTCAACATGGCTCACTTCAACAATGTTGTGATGATGGTGTGCATGATGTTTGTGTTTTGTAGGTGTTGCTGCTTCTGCTTCTGTAGTTGTTGTCGTGGTTGTTGTGTCTGTGTTCGCTGCAAAAACAGGGCAGCTAATCAAACCTAACACGGTCATTGACGCAACAACGTGTTTTAATTTCATGCTTGTGTATCTCCTTGACATATTTTTAATTTGATCCGGACGATTCAAAACTAACAATAAAATAAATATTACAAAAAATAACCACTCAAAATGTAAGGGATGAATTTTGCAACGTTTAACAAAAATGAACTAGATCCGCGTTACTCACCAGTCCAACTTGCGTTGCAAGATTCTAAATAAAGAAGTATTCAAAGGAAAGGGTCAGAGGCACAAATACAAAAAAAATTGCTAGCCATTTATTTATATTTGAGCAGAAAAGCAAATTATGCAAAAAAATAACCCGCACATGGCGGGTTACATTTTGAGAATTGAAAAGCAGAAGCGTCAGATTATAACGTTTCGACTTGGCCTGTGAGGAAGGTTGCAATGCCTTCTGCAGTTGGCTTTATGCCCACATCGCCTTTATTCCAACCAGCTGGGCAGACTTCGCCATGTTTTTCGTGAAACTGTAATGCATCAATTAAACGCAATAATTCATCAATATTACGGCCTAATGGTAAGTCATTCACGATTTGTGAACGCACCAAGCCTTGTTTATCGATTAAGAATGCAGCACGTAATGCAATATGTGCTTCAGGATGTTCTATGCCATATGCCTGACAAATGCTGTGATTCACATCAGCAACCAAAGGGTAGCGTACTGCACCAATGCCGCCATCATTAATGGAGGTTTTACGCCATGCACTATGCGTAAATTGGGAATCGATCGAAATACCAACAACGAGAGTGTCACGGTTTTTAAATTCCTCGATGCGTTTGTCCAAAGCAATCAGCTCTGATGGGCAAACAAAAGTAAAATCGAGGGGATAAAAGAATACGATACCGTATTTGCCTTTTAATGCGCTGGATAAGGTAAAGTTTGGTGTAATGTCGCCATTTTCTAATACGGCTGCCGCGGTAAAGTCGGGAGCTTGTCTGCCTACTAAAATAGTCATTTTTCTGTCTCCTAAAAACAATTTTTTATGCCAAATGAGGCATTTTTCAACCAAAAAGGGCTTTGTACATCTGTAAAAAAGATAAATTATACCATAAACCAGGAGGAGTTTGGCCATCAAGAAATTAGGCCTATTAAGCTTAATTTAATCTTTGCAACGTACAATTATAAGACAAGTTAGCATAAATAGGTGAATCCATGTCTGAGTCAAGAGCTATTGCAACACTTCTATCAACTAACACGATGAAAAATATCGTTATTTTAGGTGCAGGGCCCACTGGCTTAGCTTTAGCATTATATTTAATACAGCAAGGGCTAGACAAGGAAAACTTGATTCTTGTCGATATGCGGCATGGTGAATATACGCGGTCAGGGGAGGTTGTTGATGAGACTTTCGATGATTTAAGCGCGTTATTGGGATTTAAAATAACCCCTTCTTATCATTCTCACATAAAAGATATAGAAAGACAGCTTTATGCGCATGCGCAAGCCAATAAGCTACAATTTAAAAAGGGCAATTTTGACGAGTTTATTCCACACGAAAAAAAATTACGGCTTAGTGATGGTTCCCATATTTCAGCTGATATCGTTTTGGATTGCACGGGTACGAGACGTGCGGGGCTTACAGCTATTAACAAGATCAACCCCTATTTTACATTCGAGACTGTAGATGATTACAGAGAAGTTTATACGATTACAGTGCGATGTATTGTTACCAATATAGAGCATAGCCAAAAATTTCTTAATATACTTCAGCATGCGACAAAGCAAGATTTTTTTGCAAATAGACAGATGAGTCAACGGCAAATAAGCAAAATGCAAAAATTGCGATTATTAGGTTGGGAATCGCTGGATTTTCCGGAAATTATACCGAGTAGTTTTGAAAATAGTCATAAAGTATCTATTTATATGGCAGCCCCTAAAAATTTAATAACTGATGCAGATAAAGCTCTGTGGATCCAAACATTATTAGATTTTTGGCTGGATGAAGATAACGCGCAGCTCACGCTTCAACATGAATCAAAGAAATATCCACAGCTCATCATGAATCAACGAAACATTCACAGTAAACCGAACATTTCTTATTTCACTGTGCAGGTTGCTCATACGTATCCCTTCTATTACCAAGGCGACAACAATCTTCCACTGGTTTTTCATGTGGGGGATGCGACAATGAATACGCATTTTGAAATGGGTAATGGCATAGCAAATTGTATTAAAAGAATTAAAATTTTAGGTGAATCGTTGCATATAAAAGACGGTCAACTGATCAAAATTGATTTTCAAAATTATGATAATAAAATGAAAGCTCATATCGAAGAAATTAAAGGTTGGTGTTCTGAATTAAAGATCCTAAATGATGATATCCTAAGAGAAAAAACGGCAACCCTTAAAAAAAATTATCTCTATCATTTACACAATTCGACGTACAATAATGTACGGGGTATCGCAAGCGCAGCTCTGCGTGATTATAATTACCAAGAAGGCATGGAGCTGTTTCATGATAGCATGATCAAATTTGCAAAAATTAAAGACTCTGATAAAGGTATTGCTCTCCATCAAATGTTTGGTTCCCCTTTAGAAACCTTAAAAGAAATTATATCTTCCCTCAGAGAATCAATTAAGCTTGTTCCATCAGGTATAGACGCAGAAAAAATAAAAGCCGCTTTGCTTGATGTTGCGCGGTGTTGCAAAAAATTAGGCACGCATTTGGCCTCACTGAAAAATTCTGCCGCGAAAACCTATTTTCAAAAAAGCCTTGAGCTTTACCTTGCTTACTTTTCAAATCACTATCCTAATGAAACCATTATTTTATATTCCAATTTAATTATCTTACAAAAAAATAATTATAGTGAAGTGATGCGCTTATCGGAGCTTGCTTTGTTGGAATTACCCTACGTTACTCTTGCTGACAAAGATAAGTATGAGGCTAAAATAATTAATCAACGCATTTTAGCTATTTTAAATAAAAGTGATGAGTTGGTATCAAGTCCCGCGATGAAAGAGTTGTTGATAGAAGTTGAGCGTAAACTACTGCCCATGCTGGGGAAAAATTCTTTTGCACAAGCAAACCCGATTATAGCGCCGCTGGTACAAAAGCTTGAGGAATTGAAAGCAACTCTGCCAGCAAACCCAAGTAATACAAATACAGATGTATCATTTTCAATATCTACTCTGAAATAACTCGGTACAACGCGTCAATTGCGAAGCTGCGAAGCGGGTAGCGTGGACAAAGCGCAGCGTGTTAGCGGAGGAGATACTGTCCGCGGGCACGCTGCGCTTTGTCCACGCTACCCGCTTTGCAGCCTTCCAATGACCGTGTTCTGTGCTTGAGGCCTATGGCTATTCCACCCAGGAAAAGCATTAACTGCACAAAAATAGTGTTATATTTCGCAACTTTACGGTATTATCCGCATTCTCAACGAATAGAAAACAAGGGACCTTCATGATTTATTCACTCATATTGCTTGGTGTCCTCCTAAATGCCTGCGCGCAGATACTGCTAAAAACAGGCATGAATCAAATCGGTCATTTTACATTTAGCCCTGAAAATGTGCTCCCTATCAGCTTAAAAGTCATAGGCAATTTTCCGATTATGTCGGGTCTGGTGTGTTATGCCTTGAGTGTCATTGTTTGGCTAATGGTGCTATCACGTGTTCAAGTTAGCTATGCCTATCCTATGTTAAGTATTGGCTATATCGTCAGTGCGCTTGCCGGCTATTATCTTTTAGGTGAAGACCTTTCCTTGATTCGTATGACCGGGATAGTAGTGATTATTGCCGGTGTGTATCTCATTTCTCAAAGTTCGGGAGCTTAAATTGTTATGAGTGAAGAATTTTTGCCGTTCTCACGGCCTACAATCAGCCGTGCCGCTATCGATGATGTTGTTGCGTGCCTAGAGTCAGGATGGATTACAACCGGCCCACGCGTGGCGCAATTCACGGAGGCGTTAAAAGATTATTTAGGCGCACCGTTTGTGTTGCCACTAGCTAATGCCACGGCAGGCTTACATTTAACTTTATTAGCGATGGATCTGCAGCCGGATGACGAAGTCATAACTACACCTATGACTTTTGCCGCGACTCTCAACACCATTGTCTTGGCCAATGCTAAACCCGTGTTAGTTGATATTGATCCTACCACTTACAACATTGATTTGAATCGCTTAGAAGATGCTATCACCGACAAAACGCGCGTGATCATGCCCGTGCACTTTGCGGGGCTGCCTGTTGATTTAGATCAGTTGTATGAGATTGCCGAACGCCGCGGCTTGCGTGTGATTGAAGATGCCGCGCATGCAATCGGTTCTGAATATAGAGGTAAGCGTATTGGTGGTCAGGGTGATACCCAAGTCTTTAGTTTTCATCCTAACAAGAATATGACAACAGGCGAGGGCGGCTGTGTTGCGACATATGATGCTGATCTGGCCAAAAAAATTGGTTTGCTGCGCTTTCATGGTATTGATCGCGAAGCTTGGAATCGTTATGGCAAAGGCGGTGCACAAGATTATGAAATTGTGCTGCCGGGTTATAAATACAATATGATGGATTTACAAGCTGCAATTGGCTTGCATCAATTGCGCGAGCTGGAAAGTTTTATTGAGCGTCGCGAAGAATTAGCTAGCCGTTATCAAGAGGCGTTAGTCGATTTTCCGCAGTGGACTTTGCCGCAAACACCGGCTTATCCGCATCGCCATGCTTGGCATCTTTATACCCCACTATTAAATGAAGCCGCGGCACGAATGAATCGTGATGAATTTATGGTGGCGATGAAAGAAAAAAACATTGGCACCGGCTTGCATTATCGCGCCGTGCATTTGTATCCCTTTTATCGCGACCGTTTTGGTTTTGCCTTGGGGGATTTTCCGCATGCTGAAGATGTATCGGCGCGGATTGTCAGTTTGCCCTTATTCCCTAGTATGACAGATGCAGATCATGATCGTGTTTTAGACGTGATGTACAGTATTTTTCGTTAACTTAACTTAAGTGATGTAATATGAAAATTTTAATTTTAGGCGCGAATGGATTTATAGGTAGTAATCTTAGCGAAGCTATTCTGAAAAGAACACCTTGGCATATTGTGGCAATGGATATGGCACGAGATAAAATCGAAAATTGTCTGCCGAACAGCCGGTTTGATTTTTTTCAAGGCGATATGACCGTTGAAAAAAATTGGGTATCAGAGCAGATTCAAAACTGCGACGTGGTGCTGCCATTAGTTGCAATCGCAACCCCTGCAACCTATGTGCAAAATCCCCTGAAAGTCTTTGAATTAGATTTTGAAGCCAATCTCGATATTATTAAGCAATGTGTCAAAGCCAAAAAACGCATTATTTTTCCTTCGACATCCGAAGTATACGGTATGTCGCCGGATTTGGTTTTTGACGAAGAAGATAGTCATTTGGTCACCGGCCCTATTCACAAAGAGCGTTGGATTTATTCCACGTCGAAACAATTGTTAGACCGCGTGATTTATGCATACGGTAAGCACCACGAATTAAATTACACCTTATTCCGTCCATTTAATTGGTATGGACCTAAGCTGGATAATATTTTTAATCCTAAGCCTGGCGGTTCACGAGTATTAACTCAGTTTATCGGTAACATTTTACGCGGTGAAAACATTACTCTCGTCGATGGCGGGGAACAAAAACGCTGCTTTATGCACATAGACGATGGCGTTGATGCACTGATAAAAATTATTGAAAATAAAAATGACAATGCTAAGCAACGCATTTTTAATATTGGTAATCCTGAAGAAAATATTTCTATTCGGACTTTAGCGGAAACATTGGTAAAATTGATAAAGCAGTATCCGCACTATGCCGAAACTGCCAGCCGCACGAAGTTGGTCGATGTGACCGCAGAAAAGTATTACGGTACAGGCTATCAGGATGTTTTATTGAGAGTGCCAGCTATCAAGCGTGCGCGCGAATTTTTAGGGTGGTCGCCTAAAATAGATATGGAAAGCGGGCTCAAGCAGACCTTAGACTTTTATCTTTTAGATAATAAAGTCAAAGAAAAGCTTGAGCATGCGT
>Ga0207052_10009_pt1 | contig 67118 bp, 49 predicted proteins | sample Alteio_BWMinCont_62_FD_153294 | JGI IMG/M metagenome (GOLD analysis project Ga0207052, IMG submission 153294) | Enriched cells from forest soil in Barre Woods Harvard Forest LTER site, Petersham, Massachusetts, United States -... | ecosystem: Environmental > Terrestrial > Soil > Temperate forest >...
TTTAAACTCGCACTTTGGATTTCACACTATTACTACACTCCCCTGCGACAAGTTCTCAAAATGATGATTCCCGCAAGCTTGCGGCAAGTCAAACAAGCCAAAGAACAACTGTATGTCATGCGTGGAAAAACCCGCGAACAACTACGCGAACAGTGCGAAAAAATACGTAATAAAAAAAGCGCCCAGGCAAATGTCTTAGATGTCATGCTTCAAGTCACCAAAGGGATCTTGCTTTCAGAATTATTAGAAAAAACACAAGGATCGCGAAGTCCAATCGACACATTAGCTAAAGAGGGCTGGCTTGTTTTAGATATTATACGTATCGACCGATCCCCTTTATTAAACGAAGAATATTTTCGCACACAGCCCAAAACATTAAATGGTGAACAGCAAATCTCTTTAGATAAAATTTGTAGTGCGATCGAAAAAAACACATTTGAAACACATCTTATTTATGGGATCACTGGCAGTGGTAAAACAGAGGTTTATTTACAAGCGATCGATTGTGTTTTAAAACAGGGTAAAGGGGCAATTATGTTGATCCCTGAAATTTCCCTTACAGAACAAACTGTCCATCGATTCCGTAGTCGGTTTGAAGGACAAATCGCTGTTTTACACCATCGGTTAAGTCATGGCGAACGTTATGATGAGTGGCATCGGATTCGTAATGGCACAGCAAAAATTGTGATTGGCGCACGTTCCGCTGTCTTTAGTCCGGTTGTGAACTTAGGACTGATTATCGTCGACGAGGAACATGAAGGATCTTACAAACAAACGGATGAGGCCCCTTGTTATCACGCACGGGACGTTGCCGTCATGCGCGGTAAATTGACTGAAAGTGTTGTGGTTTTAGGTAGTGCGACTCCGAGTTTAGAAAGTTATGCGAATGCGCAAAAAGGTAAATATGAACTGAGCAAACTCACATCCCGAGCAGATACAGCCAGTTTGCCTCATGTGACGATTGTAGATATGCGTAAAGAATTTGAAAAAGCCAAAGGCTTTACAACTTTTTCTGAAAGTTTATTATCCGGAATTCAAAAACGTCAAGAAAAGGGCGAACAAACGATTCTTTTTTTAAACAGACGCGGCTATCACACGATGTTGGTCTGTCAACCATGCGGAAAGGCTGTAGGTTGTCAACATTGTGATACGTCGTTAACGTTTCATTCTCGTGATAATCGACTTTCCTGTCACTTATGCGGATACACAGTTTCGCCTCCGCCCTCCCAATGTCCCACCTGTTCTGCATCTGATCCGATGAAGTTTCGGGGGGTTGGTACAGAACAAGTGGAAAAAGCGTTACATGCCATTTTCCCCGAAATTCTCACACTTCGCTTAGATGCTGACACGACAAAACATAAAGGAAGCCACCAAAAACTTTTACGTCAATTTGGTACGGGAAAGGCCGATGTATTAATTGGCACACAAATGATTGCAAAAGGGTTGCATTTTCCTGAAGTTACTTTGGTCGGGGTCTTAAATAGTGATAGCGCATTAAATATTCCGGATTTTCGAGCTTCGGAGACTGTTTTTCAATTGATTACTCAGGTTGCAGGCCGGGCGGGAAGGGGTGTTATCTCGGGAGAAGTGATTGTTCAAACGTCAATGCCGGAACATTCGATTATTTCCCATGCGACTAAACAAGATTACGAAAGTTTTTTTGAAGAAGAGATCTCGGTCCGCAAAGAATTTGGATTTCCTCCTTATGCCCAGATGGCAAAGATTTCTTTTTCCGGAGAAAATGAATCGTTTGTTCAGCGTTTCGCTGAAAATTATCGTCAGGCATTAGTTCCCCATCTAAGGCAGGAGTGGAATATTCATCCGGTGATTCCGGCAGGCCATGCCCGAGTCAAAGACCGTTATCGCTTTCAATTTTTAATTCGCGGCCCTTCTATGGGACCGATTCATGCAGCCCTCGCTTGTGTCCAACAGTCCATTCGCCCCCCTTCAAAGATCCGTGTCTCCATAGACATTAATCCTTTATCAACTTTTTTCTAGAATCATGGGTTTCTCTAGACATTAGAGCCCTTCACCTGCTATACTATTTCCTTTTTGGAGTTTACAATTATGCTAAACATCATTCGTGATGAAGAAAAACCGATGACCCAAGTCAGCAAAAATAGAAAAGCTGCTGATGGATCGATTCAATTTGATCACCATGGGAATAAAATTTTTTTTATAAGCTTAGGCTGTCCCCGTAATCTAGTCGATAGCGAAGTCATGTTAGGCATTTTGTTAAAGGCCGGATATGATGTTGCTCCTCAGCTTGAAGAAGCCGATTACATTGTCATTAATACATGCGGATTTTTAGAAGCTTCACGCAAAGAGTCTACTGAGACGATTCAAGGCGCAATGGATACTAAAAAAGCATCCGCAAAAGTGATCGTGACCGGATGCATGGTGCAAACACATAGCGACCAGCTGAAAAAAGATGTGAGTGGAATCGATTATTTATTAGGTTCCGGGGACGTCGAAGGGATCTTAAAGGCAGTAGAGTCAACGCAACAGGGCGAAAACATCACGCATGCACGCAGTTATCTAGAAGTCGGTGAAGTTCCAAGACAATTGTCTACACCTAAACATTACGCCTATTTAAAAATTGCAGAAGGCTGCCGTAAACGCTGTGCTTATTGCATTATCCCGGACATTAAAGGTCCGTTGAAAAGTAAATCTCAAGAACAAGTTCTTAAAGAATTTAATCTTCTTTTGAATCAAGGCGTCAAAGAAATCATCTTAATTGCCCAAGATTTAGGTGATTACGGTAAAGATAAAGGTTCACGTAACTTAGCAGCACTTCTTGACTTGATTAAGAGTATGTTAGCGATCGACAAACCTTTTTGGTTACGTTTGTTGTATGTCTACCCCGACGAAATTACCGATGAATTGATTGCTCTGATGAAGAGTGATGCACGTATTTGTCCTTATCTGGATATGCCTATTCAGCATATCAATCCGGTCGTGCTTAAAGCGATGCGCCGCATGACATCTAGAGAAGATATTATCGCAACCATTACCAAGTTGAGAAAAGAGATCCCAGAAATTGTCATTCGTACAAGTTTAATTGTAGGATTCCCTGGGGAAACAGAAGAGCAGTTTGAAGAACTTGCCCAATTTGTTAAAAAATATGCTTTAGATAATATTGGGATATTCAAGTTTTCACGTGAACCTGGATCGCATGCTTATGATTTGCCGGACCAAGTCCCTGAAGAAATTAAGGAAGAGCGTTATCATAAGTTGATGCAAATCCAGCAAAAAGTCGTGGAAAAAGTTAACAAGAAAAAAGTCGGCCAAGTGTATTCGGTTGTTGTGGAAGGGTACCATCCTGAAACGCAATTGTTGATGACAGGTCGTTATTTTGGACAATGCCCAGAAATTGATACGGTCGTTTTGATTAATGATGGACGTAAGGTGAAGGCGTTTGGTGAAATTTATCAGGTGAAAATTACTGATGTTGCTGGGTATGATTTGGTTGGTCAGGTCATAAAGAAATAACGCGCTCAACCAACCGTGAACGAAATATTTTCATGCCCTCGCTAATCGTGAACGAGCCCGAGCCCGAGCCCGAGCCCGAATTTTTTACGACACGAAAATTATACCATTTTGAGACCTCCCGAATTCGGGCGCGGGCGCGGGCTCGGGCTCGTTCACGATTAGCGAGGGCACAAAAATATTTATTCGTTCACTATTTAGCAAAGTTCGACAAATGAAGATTTGACATTATAGAGAAAGATTCTCCAGAATAGTTTTGACCGGAGGTCAAGCATGCTGGAATGGATAAAACAATTTAAAAATGCAAGCAATCAAACAAAGTACTTTATACTAAATTGGTTCGTTTATGGTTTCCTTATCATTATAACGACCATTTACTGCTATACTCGACTCGACTTTGTTCGAAGCTATAAAACAAACACAAATACAAATACAAATACTAACACAAATACTAACACAACTAAAATTTCGGAAACTAAACCATGACAATGACAACCACAAAACCAGAATATTTTTCACATGAAGAATTTCAAAACAGAACGCGTAAACTAGAAGAACTTAAAGAACTAGGCATCTGCCCTTACCCTCATCATTACTCTCCGACACATACCGCTAATGTCCTCCAAGAACTTTATCCTACTGATTCCGTAGGCCATAGCGAAGATGCAGCTGCAGGTACGACTCCGACCGTTTTAATAGCTGGCCGTTTAGTCCTCTTTCGTTCTATGGGAAAAAATGCATTTGCCCAACTTCAAGACCATACCGGTCGTATTCAGGTCATGTTCAACCGTGATCTCACACAATTAGAGGGCTTTAGCTCTGAAAACGCTGCTACATCACCTTCACCAGGAAGCGAAACGACAACAGCAATTAAAATCATCGAAAAGAAAATTGACCTTGGCGACATTCTAGGTATCGAAGGAAACCTTTTTTACACAAATAAGGGTGAACTGACAATCTTCGCTAAAAAGGTCACTCTTTTATGTAAAACATTACTTCCGCTAGCTGATAAGCATGGGGGCTTAGCCGATAAGGAACTGCGTTACCGTAAGCGTTGGCTTGATTTGATCATGAACCCGGAAGTACAAACTACGTTCCGTGCTCGTAGTCAAATTCTTCAAGAAATTCGCCGTTATTTTTCCGATTCTCAATTTCTTGAGGTGGAAACTCCGGTGTTGCAAAGTGTTTACGGCGGAGCAGAAGCGCGTCCTTTCGAAACTAAATTAAATGCATTAGATCAGGATATGTTCCTAAGAATTTCATTAGAAATTCCTCTTAAAAAACTGATCGTCGGTGGCATGGATCGTGTATTTGAAATTGGTCGTGTGTTTCGAAATGAAGGAATCGATCGTAACCACAATCCTGAGTTTACTTTATTGGAAGCCTATGCTTCCTATTGGGATTATAATGACATGATGGTTTTTGTGGAGAACCTGTTTGAACGTTTGGCTTTAATGCTACATGGCACCACAAAAGTGAACATCAAAAAAACAGAACTCGATGAACCTGTAGAAGTTGATTTGAAAGCTCCGTGGAAACGTATGACCATGAAGGAATGTATTCAAGTTTATGGAAAATTAGATCCAGATTCGATGAGCGATGAAGAGATTAGAACACTATTACGTGAAAGTGGTCATATTGATCTAAAAAAACTTTCAGGTTTAACACGTGGGCTATTAATTGCCGCATTATTTGAGGTTTATGCTGAGCCGCATTTAATCCAACCGCACCACGTGACGGATCATCCGATTGAAACAACACCTTTATGTAAGCTACACCGCAATCAAGCTGATCGTGATAATGGAATTGTAGAGCGTTTTGAGAGTTTTATTTTGAGCCAAGAAGTCTGCAATGCCTATAGCGAATTAAACGATCCTGTTTTGCAGCGTGAATTATTAGAAAAGCAAGCAAAGCGTCGTGATGCCGGTGACGAAGAAGCTTCTCCATTGGATGAAGAGTTCTTGGAAGCGATCTGTCAAGGCATGCCACCTACAGGTGGAGTTGGCATTGGCATAGATCGCCTTGTGATGATTTTGACAAGTAGTCATTCGATACGGGATGTATTGTATTTTCCCTGGATGAAGACACAATAAGATAAAACAACCCCTTGCTAAATCGGGCACGAATAAATATTTTCATGCCCTCGCTAATCGTGAACGAGCCCGAGCCCGAGCCCGAATTCGAGGGGTTTCAAAATGTTACAATTTTCGTGTTGTAAAAATTCGGGCTCGGGCTCGGGCTCGGGCTCGGGCTCGTTCACGATTTTAGGACGGGGAAGACGGCTGATTGTTTTGCATTAATACATTTTCGAAATTAGGGCTCGTTCACGATTTAATTTTGAAAGAGAATATTCTATATAATGAATCTTTTACCCAAAGATAAACATGGCTGTCCTCGCTTGATTCTTGCCCCTATGGAGGGAGTAGGAGACCGTTGCTTTCGTAAAGCCATGGCTTCTATTGGCGGATTCGACGAGGCTGTCAAAGATTTTTTGAGAGTTCCCAAAAACGCCCACGTAAAAAGTCTAGCTAAAGAATATTTTCCCGATGAACTAGATCCTATCCCCCTTGCAGCTCAACTCATGGGTTCCGACGTCGAACTCATGGCAGAGATGGCTCAAGAAATTGAACGACGCGGCGCACCCAGAATCGATTTAAATTGTGGATGTCCTTCTAACACCGTGACTGGCCGTGGTGCAGGTTCTAGTTTATTAAAAGATCCTCATTTCATGCATGACGTTGCTAAATCCATCGTCAAATCAGTTTCGATCCCTGTGACATTAAAAATGCGTTCAGGTTATGAAGATATTTCTCTTTTTAAAGAAAACCTTCTAGCCGCTCAAGAAAGCGGTGTCAAATACATTACTTTACATCCAAGAACAAAAGTTGAAGGTTATGGACCACCAGCACGATGGGACTTAATTGCCGAAGCCAAATCAATTTTATCGATTCCATTAGTGGGCAACGGAGATATTTTGACAGTGAAAAATGCATTAGACATGCTGCACACCACAAAATGCGATGCCTTAATGATTGGTCGAGGGAGTATTATCAACCCTTTTATTTTTCATGAGATTCGTGCTCATTTTTCCGGACAACCATTTCAACCTAAATGGGAAGATTTAATGCGTTATTTCGAAGTTTATTTAGCTGAAATACCTGAAGAAACAAGTATCCGCATTCGCGTTAACAAATTAAAACAACTCTTTAGTTTCCTATTTAAATACAGCCCACAGTTAATGGAAAAAAGGAATAGTGTTTTAACTTCACAATATCCTGATCCACACTCTTTCATGCAATTTGCCACTACACTTTTGAAAGAATGCTGGCTATAATCTACTAAATTTTTTAAATTGACGTTCATAACGACGGAGAGCACCGCTATGAAATGTTTGATTTTCAGTATTTTACTATTTGGAAGTATTCTTTCTGCACAAGAAGAGCCTATTGGATTTTGGAAAACGATTAATGACAAGACAGGCAAAGCGGAAAGCATCATCGCTATTTATCCTTATCAAAATCAGTATTTTGGTCGCATTATTGCGACGATTAATCCAAAAGGTGAAATTATTGATACCATGGAACATCCAAAAACACGGGCTCCTGGAGTGGAAGGAGATGGCTTTTATTCCGGAATGGATATCATTTGGGGACTTCAAAAAAATCAAGGCACAAAGTACGTAGGCGGAAAAATCCTAGATCCTGAAAAGGGACGCATTTATGATGCAGAAATGTGGCTAAAAAATGGGAATTTAAATGTCCGAGGACAAATTTGGATATTTGGCCAGACCCAAGTTTGGGTTCCGGCTCAAGACAACGATTTTCCACCTAATTTTGAAAAACCTGATTTATCGGTATTTGTCCCAACAATTCCTAAACCTAAGCATTAAGAATTATATAGGATTACTAGGAATTTTATTATCCGGAACAAGTTGGTCAGGAGTCATTTTATCTGGAATAGGATTATCGGGGATCTTGTGACTAGGGACAAGTCTAATAGGTGATCGATTTGCGGGGATAGTATTGTCAGGAATACGATTATCAGGCACTAATTGATCCTCCATTGGATTATCAGGCACTAGACTATCATCTCCCATATCAATGGGTCTAGACGCAAATAGCACAGAAGTACTCAGTAAACAAATAATCATACATGTTTTTAACATACATCCTCCTTTTCTTTAATATATACAAATTAAATTAATTAATTTACACACTTATTTATAACCAAAACATTTACTTTAATTAATTAAAATGTTACAGTTTTTTTTAAAAAAAAGGATTAATTATGAATAAAACAGTATTATATTTTTTAGTATTTATTTTATTAATGAGTTCTAATTTAAAAGCGGATAATTTTTTTGATCATGAATGTCCTACAGAATTTGTTTTAAGCGAGGCATGGAACATCATTCGTACCTTTGATATTAAGGTTAAAGACAAGAAAGTCGCGACTGTAAAAAGACAAATAACAATTGTTCCTGAATATGCTTTTTTTGACGCGGAAAAAAATCTTACTGGAAGAGCAAGAATGCAGTTTTTCCATCTGGATACAGTTTTAGAACTAGAAGATGCGGACAATAAATTAATCGGAATGATTAAAGGGTACGCTGGAATACTATTACAAATACATTTTGGAAATTTTGATTTTTTTAATAAGAGCGGCGAACATATTGCAGAAGCTCAATTGAATTTAAAAGGCACAAAATACACGATAGTAGATCCCGTAACAAAAGAAGAAATCGCGAGCTGTACGCGTTCTTTCTTTAGATTAAGAAGTAAGTGGACCGTAAAGATAAAGAATCGAGCTCTTTTTAATGAAAAAAATATAGACTCTAGACATATTATTTCGTTATTGCTCGCGCAAAGCCTAGCCGACGATAAAAACGAACATCGAGATTAAATAAATTGTCCTAACCCCTGAAAAGGGGGGTATGATACAGCCCAGGTGAGTGTGGCTACTTTTGGTTGAAAATTCTTTTGCTAGGACTACGGCAGTAGTCCAAGGTGCAAGCCCCCTGTGTAGCGAACGGCAGTGAGCGGAGCGGGGGGATAAGATGTAAAGAAACATCGCTACGGTAGTAGCGAAACAATAATGTCTTATCGCCTATAAAATTTTATCGAATGTATGTTTTTATCTTTAAATAAATCTTTGTTTGTACCTGTTATGGTTACGCTACTGCCGTAGCGGACTTATTCTTCTGATCTTATCCCCCGGGCTCCGCTCGCTGTGCTCGCTATACCGCGGGGCTTGCACATTGGGCAGCTACCGCCGCCCTAGCAACAGTTTTCTTTTCCTCATTATCTACCGTAGGGTAAATGATGATAAAACATTGAGTCCCGCAGGGACGGCATACCTCGTTAAACAAATGAATTTATGGTTAATAGGATGCAGGCTGGTGCACTATTTTAAACTCATCTCAACTCACCATTGAAATGAATCGAAAAATACTGTATCACTAGTCCCTTGCTGGGAGTACACATGTTGGAAAAAATACGCTACTTTTTTACTCTAAACCTCTTTTTTTGCTTTATATTCCCCTCATTGTTTTGTCAAGAATCTGACAATCCCAGCCCATGCCCATGCCCTTGGTACTTAAAAAAAGAGGTTCTTTATTGGACCACACACGAAGATGGTCTCGAATATACCACTAAATCTTCTAATGTCTTAACCACTGATAACTTCACCACCAAATCCTTAATCCATCCTACTTTTCACTGGGAATATGGATTTCGAATTCAATGTGGATATAAACCCGCACAAAATCCTTGGGAATTCATGGCTACCTGGACAAGCCTTGCATCTAAAGCTACTGGTTCCCAAACAGAAAATTCCAGTTCACCTGATTTTAGAGGGATCTTCCCTGTATGGTCGATGTCCCCTGATACTTTAGCGAGCGATTACGCTTCTACAGCTTCTATGCACTGGCTTTTAGATACGACAATTATTGATGTTGATGCACTTTATCTCCTATGCGATTGGGACAGCTTACAAATCACACCTATCATTGGATTACGAGGGGCTATCCTCAACCAAAAACTTCATGTAAAATACAGTGGTGGCACCTTCTTTGACGGTATCGATGACAACATTATGCGTAATAAATTTTCCGGTGGGGGTCCAAAATTCGGTTTTAGCGGAAAATATCTGATTTGTCCTAAAATTTCTTTTATAGGACTAGCTACGATTGCGCCTCTCTATGGACATTTTGATACATCTCATCGAGAATTTTACCTTGATACTCAACGTTTTTCCCAAAATGCAGTTATCGATCATTTTGTTCTTTCCTGTGATTTTCGTGTTGGTTTAGAATGGAAGGGCAAAATACTCGAATGTATGCCTGAAGTCGCTTTAGCCTTATCATGGGAAGGACATGATTTTTTTCGCCAGAATAAATTATATCGTGGCACCTTTGATTTTTTTAAAAAAGATCGAGATCTGATCCTCGAAGGCTGGACTTTATATTGGACGATGTGTTTTTAACAAGATCAAGGATTATTAATGAAACGGATTACTCTTCTCGGATGCTTATTACTTAATATTATCGCTACTCCGCTCTTTTCTCTTCCTGCACAAATCATCATCATTCGGCACGCCGAAAAAGATTCTTTGGGTAATCTAAGTCAACGTGGTTGGGAACGCGCAGGCGCGTTAGCCCCTTATCTCACGAAAAGTTCTTTTTTGCTTAATTTTGGATTACCTACGGCTATCTTTGCTGCACGTCCAACGCCTAATATCTTTCCTTATGAAGTAGATGAAAATACGTTAAGATGTGTTCAAACAGTGAGTCCAACGGCTCAATTTTTAAATTTACCTATCCATTCAGGATATGCAAAATTTCAGGAAGAAATTTTAGCACAACTCATCCTAAATAATCCCAATTATGATGATAAGAACATCTTGATCTGCTGGCATCATGGAAGAATTCCAGAATTAGCTATTGCATTGGGAGCTAGTTCGGCTCCTACATTTCCTTATGTATTTGACCAAACTTGGGTGATTACCTATTCTCCTTCTACAGACTTAATTATCTATCAGCAAGCTTTGCTCTTTGGAGATGCTCCATAATAACCTACGTGTCGTTAGAAATTTTAACACAAAGTCGAACACAAGAAACAAAGACACAAAGTAAGCTTAAATTTACTTTGTGTCTTTGTTTCTTGTGTTCGACTTCGTGTTAAAATTTCTAACGACGCATATAGCATGGCTATTATCTAACTGGACAAGCCCCTGTTGCGCAGCTCTCTAAGATCGTATCATCACGCATTTCTATGCCGCTATAATCAATCTCTTTTAACTTCGAGATGTACTCCTTGTACTTTTGCAACGTCACCACTTCTTGCGGCAAATAGGCATACCCTAAATCCTCAGCATTCTTACTCGGATCATTTCTAAATAAGAAAGATACCCCTACATAAGAATCCCAATTTTCTTGCAACCAATCAATAATTGCCGGTATCTCGGATGGATCATACGAAATCGTATTCGATACGTTCTGCTCACACCAGGTCTCTTGTAAGATGCGATACCACTCTAATTGCTCCACTGCGGTATCTTCATTGATCTCGACTTCTTCGACTGTTCCATTCTTACGCGTAACTGTCTTGCGAACAAAAGGGACGCTATCGTACTTCACAGGGAAAACCACCAGGACGGATTCCGGTTCATAGGGCTTTTCCATCACGGTATACCCAGCTACACGAAAACGAGCGACCAAAGGATCATGCTTGGAATAGGTAATACTATTGAAAATATAGCGGCCCATCGGCTTGTGAACACCTTCAGGCACTTCACCCCACTGCTCCGTTCCCATAATCTTACTTACAGTTCCGCTTGGCTTAATACAGGTGACGTTCTTTGGTAACGGAGAATTTAACTCGTTTGCCATGCTATAAGCTGCACTTACAGTAATATTACGCATACGCTTAAAGTCATAAGGACGTAAATCGCGACGCGCACGGACTCCGGTTAACCCCACACCACACAAATGCAAGAACTCATTATTTAAATGCCACGCTTCTTGTAAAATCTCGTCACGTAGATTCACCATTGTCTGACGGTAATTCATACGGCCTGCTAAATAGAGTGCGCGCTCTAAACCTACTTTATCGCCGACATAGGCCAACAGATTTACTTCTGTCAAGTTACAGAAACTCTTGTTTCCTAATAAAATCTCGACGCAAGGATTACATCCTTTAAACCAAGGTGCACGACGCTCTGCTTCCAAACCGTTGATAAATCCAGGCTCGGATCCACCGGCATCCAACATGATTTGGAAAATTTCTTCCAATTCTTGTTTTGATGGCTTATGACGGAAAAGTAAACTGTTGTTGGATTGTTGACGGTGTGCGTTGCCTTTTAACCACCATTCTTTTTTAGCTAAAGCAAATTCTTCCCATTCCGGTTGACCATACTCAAAAAGAGCAATTTCGGCAGAACGACGGCTTGAAAGAACAGTTCCTAACCAGTTAACGATGTCTAAAATATCCATACGCGTTAATAACTGGTCTGCACGGTCCGATAAAATTTTAGCGATGGCTTTAAACGCTTTTGCGATTTGCTCATCACCAGATGAAATCCATCCATAACCTTTTAAACGTAATCCGGCAGGACGAATTTCTGAAAAATCTAAAATCAAAGTGCGCGCAGGAAACTTTCCTGCTACAAGTTTTCCAATCGCTTTCGCCCATGCAATCGCAGAATCCCCTACTTTAATCGTCCATGTCTGTGTTTCAGGATCGTAGGTTTCTATGTTGTGCTGAACGCCGCCTTTTTCAGTGCGCTGAGAACGTAACACTTTAATTTCTTGTAAAGGACGACGGAATCCATTTAATGTTCCAGTAACCGGTTTAAAGCCTACGCCACAACCTTGAAGTAATAACCACAACACATCAACCATGTCGTAAACAGTTTCTACGTGGGTAAATGAGCAGTTAAACATACTGGATTCACGTTTACGACTTAATTCTGTGCCCCCAAGCCATAGCGTACGGCCGGCAGGTGCAATGCAGCGGTTTACAATGAGAACGCGTAATTCTTCTAATTCATGATCTTCACGATCATTTAATGAACGACCCAAAGATCTTTCCCAAAGCCATCTCTGGTGGCTGATCACGCGATCGACCACTTGGTCCCAGCTTTCTAGCATTGTATCCCCTTCTCGGACAGGGCGGTGATAAGTGCGCAAGGCTGTTGCCATGGCTCGTGGTGTTGGTTTGTTCATGTCTCCCCCGTTTTCTGATTTAATACAACATCTTGTGTCATTCCAAAAAGGAAACTACAATAGGTTGTGTTGTGAATGCTTATTGATATCGCTGTTTTCGGTTTAAAAGTCAATAGCCACTTTCTTTTTGAAATAGGCCTGAAGCCCATTTATGTTATTGAGCTTGAGTAGGTTAAGTTGTTTACAAGTCAATCTCTAACATCTTGACGTTCAAGAAGATTTGCCGGAAAATAAATTTCCTAAAGTGCATAAATCTTGCGTGTCGTTAGAAATTTTAACACAAAGTCGAACACAAGAAGCAAAGACACAAAGTAAACCTAAGCTTACTTTGTGTCTTTGTTTCTTGTGTTCGACTTTGTGTTAAAATTTCTAACGACACGCAATATTAACGGAATAGGGCCAGTAACTGCGCAATAGCCGGATCAGATGGCTTTACCAAAGCTTCCAACGAATACTTCTTACGTGCCTCCAAAATACGCAACACTTGAGCTTCTTTCTCTTCTCGGTCTAAACAATGAAAATAATCAATGCTATAGTTTAAAATTTCTTGCAGGTCTTCTTCTTGCTTCACGTGGTGCAAGGCTAGCTTCACTGCTTCGATAAAAAGAGCCGGATTGCCTCCCTGAACTAAAAACTCCAAGACTTCAAAAAGAAAATCCAATTCAGGCGCTGTTTTACTGTCTTTCAAAAGCTTTTTAATGAGAATATCCGCTTCCTGACCCTCTGTCTGCCCTAAAACACGGGCTCTTAACAGCGAAAACCACTTTTTATCCGTGACGTATTTCTCAAATCCATCCAACAATTCCGCTGCATAAGGAATATTATCCCCGTCTATTTGCTCTGCAGTGTAATCATACAAATAATTTTCCACATGATTAGCACACCCTTCACAGACACGCGCAAAAACTTCATGCGGCTTTCCACCGGCATCGACGTTTTCATCTAAAAGAATCTGCAAGTTATTGATCACATATTCAAGCGCTTCATGGTTATCTTGGGATGGTGCTGTGTCGTAAAGAAAAATCTGATGATCCAGCTCATCACAAAAAAGCGAAAGGCTCATCTTTTCCGGAACAAAACGTCTCCATAATTCAAACAAAAGAAGATACAACTGATCACTTACTTTACCCTCTAATTGATGGTCGTTGGCAATCGAATCTGTTAATTCTTCCGGAGATTCAAAATCATCCGATAAATTAACAAATGTGTTCTTATCTATATGCACGTCAAGCAATGCTAACCGTGCAAATAGGTCTGTAGGCGTTAATAATCGATAATCATCAACCTGCCATGACTCGACAGCTTGATTACGATCAATTAACCAGCCCATTCTTAATGAATTATATAATGCTCTTCTTTCCATGTAAGATATTGTAGCAAATTTAGTCTAAAATATAAAGAGATTGTCCGGAAATAAAGCCAATTAGTCCGTCTGAGGTTAAAACTTTTACCCAATTTCCTTCATCAAGTACTTGGATTACCTGGACTTCTGCTCCGCCTAACAATGGTCGTTGAGAAAGACGGGCTGCCTGGGATAATGGCGCTTGAAATAAGGGAGTTGGCTGAATCACTACTCCGGAAAAGGGAGAAATATAGTAAACATAGGCAATATGCATCGTTAAAACTAGGGAAGCAATCCCAAAAATCGAAAAAATACGCTCCCATAAAAGTGTGGAATGCCCAAAATAAATAGCCACTAGAGCTACACAGACTCCTAACCAACAAAATAAAGCCATCCAGCCTCTTTCACTAAAGGAGAAAAACAGGGCGAAAACCCCTCGATGTGCTTGGTCAGTCTCAAGTTCTTTTCTTAGCACCGAAATATTATTAGAAATTTTTTGATTTAATGGTTCCCATGACTGTGCTTGTCTAAAATAAGCCAAAGCTAACGGATAACGTTCTAAAGAAAAAAGTGTACACCCAATATTATAGGCCAAATGAGCACTTAAGCCTTCTTGTTGCTCGGCTTGCAGGTATAAACGCAGAGCTTCGTTCAATAATGTTTGGCGTTCAAGCAACGTTTTCGCTTCTTCTGATTCTTGATAGGCTGCATCGGCAACAGGAAGAACTTTTTCGATAGGTGCCAAAGGACTGCGATAAGCTTTTAAATTTTCTTCAATAATAGATGTAGTAGGAGCTGTCACCTCAAGAGGGATCGGTTTATTCGTGAGAAGCATCATTTTTTTAGCATCAGGATCAAAATAGGCAAAATGAAGGGGCGGAATTTCCTTCACATGCGAACTCGTGACCCAAATATCTAGGTCAAATTCTTTTGTGTCTCCTTTTACAAAACCGGAAGGAGGAATATCTCCTTCTCGAAATCCTCTTCCTAATCCAAAAAGAGGTAAAGCGATATCTGCAAGATTTCCGGTTCCTTTAAGAAGAATTTTAAGCTGGATTTTATCTCCTACCGTGACTTTAGGTGAAGAAACAAGACTGACATTCCAGGTAAAGTGTCCCACAGCTCCGGTGAAAAAAGGCTGATTTTCTTCTCCCGGAAACGCTAAAATTTTAATCACAATAGGAGGAATTTCAGAACGCACAATTTTATCTTGATAGGTTTTTCTGCCAGCTGCGTTTTGGACATAAAATTTTCCTGCAATCGAAGAAGGACCGTAAGAAAAATCCCCAGGTTTTTCAGCTTCCACCTTTTGCGTCACTTCTAAAATACTAAGATTACCCTGCTGCTGATCATGAAACTCTTTTTCTCCGATTTTATTTAATCCTTCCGCCTCTAACAAGGGTAAGATTTCTTCTGTTAAATCGACATTTCCATTAAATGTGAACCGATAACCGACAATAAATCTTTGGAGGGGATAAATTTCTGCAGGGGCACTAAAAATTGTTTCCAACTTGAGTTGGCTTCCCATCTCTGTAGAATAACTCGATGTATTTCCACTCGATGCGCTTGTGCCCCCTACAGAGTAACTTACAGCTGCGGAACGAACAATCTGATTCCCAATTTTCACAGAAATTGCTGGTAATACATAAAGACCATGAGGTTTACCGGGAATAGTAAAACGATAGGTGCTGATGATCTGATTAGATTGATGAGGGTCTTTCAATTCAGAAACTTTATCTGCTTGAATTTTTTTTCCTTCTAACTCAAAAGATGTCGAATCAATTTTTGCGGCCGCAGGAGAAGTGATCATGACTTCCACAGTTAAAGGAGTATTCTCCAGTTGTCCGGGCAGAACTTTGGGATCGATTTCAATCCCGTTCAATGAACAAATAAAACATAAGCAAAGTCCGAAAATCCATTTTACCATGGTCGGACTCCCTCTTTAATCACAACGCCAGATTCAGATTCCTGCCGATCTTCTTTTTCCATTTCTTGTAAAGTGCGCACAGTATCGCCGAATTGAATTTCGGCCATGGATTGTTGAGGGACTTTAGTCCCCTGTCCAGATTTAGGAGATGCCTGCTTAGCTTCCGGTTTTTCTTTAAGTTTTTTCAATAGCTCTTTTGCAACTCTTTCGATTTCGTTTAAGTCTTGAGGAATTTCACAGTTATTTTGACCCATCTTTTTTTGAACAAGACAAGAAGCTTCTTTAGCCGATTTAACATCTTCAAGAGATTGCTCTAGTTGTTCAATCCCTTTAGGAAGATCGCTATCACTGAGTTGTTGCGCCCAATAAATCCGAGATAACGCCGAATTTTTGCTTAAATTGCTCAAAAAAACAGGATCATCTTGCTCAACAATCGAATCATAGGTCCCTACAGCCTCTTCCCAGGATCCTTGTGAAAGAAAAGTATTCCCCATGTTGTAAGCAATCACCGCGTGCTGCCAGGGTGAAGTCGCCTCTTGAAGTAACAAGCGATACACCTGCACTGCTTGGGAAGAGCTCCCTACCGAAGAATAACCATTCGCAAGCTTTAACTGTTCATCCATTAAATCGGCTTGGAGACCTGAAATACCAAAACCCACAGAGACGCAAGCTGTCACAAAAGAACGAAAATTTCGGGGCAAGATCAGAGAAATTCCTAATAAAAGAAACGCAAGTGCCAAAGGATACTGATAAAAAGGCTCGTAAACCATTCCTTCCTGAGCCATCTTGGGACTTTCTACCCATTCATCTCCTTCAATTCGCGCTGCAATAGATGACGCAATACTTGAAGCAGAGTTATCTTTTGCACGATAATATTTGCCTCTTCCTCTACCGGCTATCTCAGTTAATAACGTTTCCTGTAATTGAGTACGGACTTTATGTCCTTCATAAACCATCCCTGGAATTTCTGCGCCTTCCACAGACCCAACCCCAATCACATCTAGGCGTGTACGCGAGCCTACCGGAAACTCTGCAGCTTTTAAAATGGCTTCCCTACGTGTATTTTGTTCGTTACCCGAAAGGGTCTCTAATAAGTTGTCACCGCCGTCCGTCAATAAAATCAAGACACGAGGTTTAAACACAGATTCCTTGGGAATAATTTTTAAGGCTTTTTCTAAATCTGTTCCTGAAACTTCATTATCATTGACCTGTAAGTTTCTAACCATTAATCGGACGAAAAGAGTATCGAGAGTTAATGGAGAAGCAAAATCGGCTTCCGAAGTAAAGTTTACTAACGCCACTTCATGACCTGCCATACGCGCAGCTAACTGATCTGCCACCTCTTTGGCTTCATCCAAACGACTTAAATTGGACTTGGCATCTTTAGCGAGCATCGAAGCAGACACATCGACAAACAGAAAAATCTGATGCTGAGCAATACCGGAAACATTCTCACGCCCCTCTTGTAAATGACCATTCCCTACAGGCTGGGCTAACGCTATGGTGGCGCAAATCCATGCTAATGCAAACGTAAAACGACGTAGTGTTAAGCACCAACGCTCTTGAGGGACAATAATTTTATCTAATACAGAAGATGTTGCAAAGTGTTGAAGCTGATGTTGTCTCCAACGATCAGACCCTAAATGCAGCCACAAAAAAAGGAATAGTGCACTTGTTAAATACAACGCCTGAGGAAATGCATAATGGAGATCCGGTGGCATTAAGGAATCCTCCTTAACCATGTATTACGCAAAATCATTCCTATTAACAAAAGTAATAGGCCTCCAAAAATCAAGATTGGATAAAACGGCGTTTTTTCTGTGTGTTCTAACCTTGAAACAACTTGTTGGGGCAAACGACTTTTTTCCAAACGTTCAATGTCGGAATAAATAGCGATAAGATCACGGCTCTGATCCACTAAATAAAATTTTCCTCCAGTCAATGCAGTACTTTGTTCCATTTGACGACGATGCGGAGCATACTCATCTAAAGCCATTTTTGGATCGACATTCACCACATATAAACGCACATTTTGTTCTTTGGCATAACGGGCTGCATCAGGAATATCGGTATTTCGTAATTTTTTTCCTTTATCTAACGGATTAGGATCTTGAAAACCGTCAGTCACAAGAACAATAGTCCCCTCTAAAATCCTATAAGCGTTTTTGTTTTCTCTTTCCTGATTTAATGATTCGGCAAAATGCCGAGTGGCACTTATTAAACTCGCAGCTTTGTAGATGGCATATCCTATCGCTGTTCCATCTTGAGAACGATCATTGACGGTTCGAAAATTTTTCAACTGATTTAATACTGCTTCATGATCCAGCGTTAAAGGCGATAAAACTTGGGCGCCACGTGCAAAAGCGATTAATCCGATTAAAGAATTCTTTTCATGCTTAACGAAACTTTCCGTTACTTCCTTTAATAACTCAATTTTTGGAATAGAGACGCGATCTTTATAGACGCTGGGGGCTGGTACTTCTTCATTCATAGAACCCGATCTATCTAATAAAAGATAGATAGCGATACCTTCCACAGGAGGCGGAGTATGCGAAGAAGAATGCGACTGAGACATCCTCCATTCCGGACGTAATAATGCTAGTCCAAAAAAAGTTAAAGCAACAAAAAAGCATATTTCAGGAAGATGGGCCCATTTTTGTTTCCAGCCTTGGCTGGATTGGGCAAGTACGGAGGCTAGAGAAAACTTCATGGAAGGTGTTTTAGCCTGACGCAAAACAAAAAAGCGTAAAAGCAATAGGAAGACGGAGAGAATTGCAACAAGGCCCAATGCACGAAGCTCCCATTCCACGTTTATTTATCCCCTAAAATTTTAACACAAAGAAGAACACAAGGAACAAAGAAGCACAGAGAATCGATAAGTATAATTATCAATTCTTATTATTACTTATCGATTCTCTGTGTTTCTTTGTTCCTTGTGTTCTTCTTTGTGTTAAAAAAAAGCTAACAATCACAAAAGCAAATTCATATGGAATTCTTATATTTCAAATAGACTTTATCAACAAGAGCCCCTATCTCTTCAGCTTGCGACGGATCTTGCTTTTGCAACCAAGGCTTCAACCTATCATACATAATTTTTTGCAAATCTTCCCGCCACCGACCATCCGCTATGATTTGAGGATCATGCTGCAATTTACCCACGTCAAGCCGTAAAGGAATCGTCCCCACAAATCCCGTATTATGAATAAGATTACGGTCTTGATCGATAAGTCCACGTCGATATTCAGACAAATAAAGAACAATTAATGCATCTATTCGTGCTTCAAGTGCTTGAAGATCGTGCTTTTTCAATAATTCCAAAAAAACAGTTCGAGTAACGCGCGCTTTTTGCTGCACAACAAACACTAAAGAATTTGGATCTACTGTCTGAGAAAATCCCCAACCAGAACGAAGAGTTAACTTTGGAAGATCTCCGCCAAATCCAGGCAAATGATAGACGATTAATCCTGTGTGATCCCGATCATAAAGAAAAGCATTACGATACCCCAGAAAAAGACGATCCATCTTCCAATCTTTTTTGGGATGATTTTTTAATGTATCGAAATTAAACAATTTTATGACGTACTTCCCATCAGCACTTTCAAAGACGTAGGTCTGATTCCCTTTATCCAAATAGGTAAACTCTTGGGTGAGTAATCTTTTCAAGAGTTCACGTTCTTCTTGGGAAGGTCCCGGTACCATCCATTCGGGTTTAATCGAAATTGGATCAGAAACATGGATTATAGAAAATCCTCCTGTAATCCATTGGTCAGCAACATACACTCCCCCAAGGACAAGTGCAGTGGCACATATAGCTGTAATTATTTTTTTGGTTTCCATTGCTTTAATAATAATGCATTACTGATTACTGATACAGAACTCAATGCCATCGCTGCGGCTGCAATCACAGGATTTAATAATCCCGCTGCAGCTAACGGCACGCCTAATATGTTATAAATAAACGCAAAAAATAAATTCTGACGTATTTTTCTAAACGTCGCTTTAGAAAGTTCAATAGCATGAACAACAGCGATCGGATTGTTTCTAATTAAAGTAATATCTGCTGCTTCAATAGCAACAGAACTGCCTCCACCCATCGCAAAACTCACGTCAGCTGCTGCTAAGGCCGGCGCATCATTGATTCCATCCCCGACCATCGCTAAAATTTGACCTTTTTGCTTCCATTGTTCAACGGCATGTGCTTTTTCCTGGGGCAATACTTGCGCCTTTACTTCTTGAATGCCGATTTCTTGGGCAATCTGCTGAGCAACGTTCTCTTGATCACCTGTGAGCATGACTGAACGGATTCCTTTTTTTGCGAGGATTGTCACTGCCTGTTTTGCTTCGGAACGCACTTGATCTGCCACTTCAAGAGAACCCAGGAACTTTCCTGCACTCCACACAACCACTCCTGATACAGTTGAAACTGAAATTCCTTGTTCTTTTGCAAAAGCGACAGAACCTACTCCGGAAGGCTTGCCGTCAACAATCCCCAAAATTCCTTTTCCGGGAACAGCTGAAAAATCACGCACATCTGCTTTTCTTACTTTTTGAGAATTCGCATAGTTAACGATCGCTTCGCCTATAGGATGTTCAGAAAATTCCTCTAAGGCTTTAGCTATATACAAAAGGTCATGATCTACTGCATTCACTTTTACAACGTTGGGTTTACCTAAAGTCAAGGTGCCTGTTTTGTCCCATATCACAGTACGAATTTTTTCTGCTTTTTCCAATGCTGCAGCTTCTTTAAAGAGAATACCTGCCTTAGCTGCACGCCCACTAGCAACCAGAATAACCGTTGGTGTCGCTAAACCAAGCGCGCATGGGCACGCTATGACTAATACAGCCACTGCCGGTATTAAAGCAGCGCTTAAGGGTACCCCTAAAACCAGCCACCAAACCAAAAAAGTGACGATTCCTATGAAAATAATCACAGGAACAAAAACTTCAGAGATAGAATCGGCTAAGTTTTGCACGGGCGCACGGGAATTTTGGGCTTGTTCAACCATTTTTACAATCGTAGAAAAAAGTGTGTCTTTACCCACGTGAGCGGCTCGAATTTGCAAAGCTCCGTTTTGATTTACAGTTGCAGCGAATAAGGAATCCCCGATTTTTTTTGCAACCGGCATGCTTTCGCCCGTTAACATCGCTTCATTGACGAAAGAATTTCCTGATTCGACAATACCATCTACAGGGATGCTTTCGCCTGGTTTAACAAGAAGTAAATCGCCGGATTTCACCTCTTCGATAGAAATAGTTTTCATTTCTCCATCACGAATTAATGTGGCTTCATGGGGTTGAAGTTTTAGTAATTGATGAATAGCTTGAGAAGCGCGTCCTTTGGTTCTTTCTTCCAACCACCTTCCCATTAATATTAACGTAATAATTGTTGCACTACTTTCGAAATAAAGATGCGTGGGATAGCCCATCAACCAAGCAATTAAGCTATACACATAAGCGGCCGTTGTTCCTAACACAATGAGTAAATCCATATTTGCACTGCCAATGCGTAGCGCATTCCAAGAAGCCAAATAAAAAAAACGTCCGCACCAAAATTGCACAATGGTTGCTAAAAAACATTGGATCCAGGGCGATAACTCCTTAAAATCAAAAGGCATCAAGATCATCTGTAAAATCAAGGGAAGAGTAAAAATAGCAGCAATCACAAAACGGATAAAAGCACGTTGTTCTCCATCACCCTGATGATGATGATGCCCGTCAAGCAGTTCAGCATGATAGCCCACCTTTTGAACAGCTTCGATGAGAGGCCTTGGATCACTTTCGGTGCTCACCTCTGCCTTTCCGGTTGCAAAATTCACGTTGACGGATTGCACTTGAGGTAAAGCAGAAAGGGCTTTTTCAATCGTTTTTACACAAGATGCGCAACTCATCCCTTCTATTCGTAGATGTACTTTAGCCATTTATTCTCCCATGATTTCTATCAAACGATCTAGATCATCATAATTGTAATAATCAATCACAATTTTTCCGCTAGCTCCGTCTCCCACAATTTCTACCTTTGTACCAAATCGCTGCATCAGTTGTTGAGCAATCCGATCTAAAAACAAATCTCTCTGCGGCGTTTTATCTAAAACTTTTTTCATTTTCTTAATCGGAGGCATCGCGGCATCTTCGGTTTGTCTTACAGACAACCCCTCATTCATGACCCGTTGCGCCAATGCCAATTGAGCAGAATTGCCTGACAAAGACAGAATGGCTTTAGCATGCCCCATTGTGATGCGATCATCGCTAAGGTATTGCTGAATTTCTGGAGGCAAAGATAAAAGGCGTAAGTAATTGGCGACTGTGGAACGTTTTTTACTGATTTGTTTAGCTAGCTCATCTTGGTTTAATCCATGTTCCAGTAAAAGACTTCTTAGGGCCTTAGCTATATCTAAAGGATTCAGATCCACGCGTTGCACATTTTCAATGAGGGCAGCCTTTGCCGAATAAAAATGATCTTTTTGACACACTAAAATGGGAATTTGCTCTAAACCCGCTAGTTTGGCAGCACGAAAGCGCCTTTCTCCGGAAATCAGTTCGTATTTTCCTGTTGGGATCAGTCGCGTTAACGGAGGATGAAGAATCCCGACTTCTCGAATAGACTGAGCCAGCTCTTCTAATTCTTCAAAAGCAAAAGAGCGACGAGGCTGAGACGGATTGACCACAATCGATTCTAAAGAGACTACTTGCATCTGTTCCATGAATCCCACCCAAAAATAATTTCGCTTCTAATAAAAGACTATGCAACATCTTAAAATTCACCTACACAAAAATGTAATGATCTTTATGATAGATGGATGATTTGACAGTAAAGGAGATCGACCGTCCATGAAAAAAGAAAAATCCCTAGAACAACTTGACCATTCATCGCCATGGCTAGAAGATCATGCCATCCCATGGATATCGCAATATGGTAAAATGCTAGCCTTAGGCATTGCGGCGCTTTTCGTCCTCTGCATTGTTTTGTTATATTCAGGTGCAAACTCTTCCTATAATGCGGCTGCATCTTATGTTAAAGCGGAGCAAGCTTTCCAAAAGTTTCAAGATTCACCGAATAAGGAAACCTTACAAACAGTAAACTCCTATTTGGCTCAGTCTGATTTACAAACCAAGTATGATGGTTCTATTGCTGAAACGCTTTTAATTCAAAAAAATCTGCAAGCGGCTCAACCTTATGTAGATCGAACCTTTCAACGCGTTTCCAGCTTTCAAATTCCGGAGTACCTTAGCTTTGCTAAGACCACACCGGTGATTATTTCAGACCAACCCAAAACTGCTTTAAAAGAAGCCGTAACCTTAAAAGAGACTTTGCTTACGCAGCCTACGGATTCAAGTAAAGATATCTTGTTCGCGTTCAACTTGTTACGGATTGCTTTTCTGGAACAAGCAATAGGATCCCCACAAGACGAACTTATGGCATGGCAAGAATGGAAATTTTATGCCGGTTGGGAACATTCAGATGCAAAAACTTCCCCCTTTTCTCCAAACGCCTTTGCTGCTGTGGCTCAGCACTTTAGCGAGCAACAACTCACTTTAGCCGACTATATTACTGACAGAGAGAGACAACTGGGAAAAAAATTGTAGAGAAATAAAACTAAATGAGTTAATTAAAGGTTATTACATATTTCTCTTATTGAGAGGCATGTAAAGCTCCTAAAACGTGGGACGCCGGAGCCAATGAGGAGGTGAAGCTTTTTTACACGCTCGAAACCACACATCTAGGGGTTTTTTGGAAAAAATGACTTTCGGAAACGGGAGTTGTTTTCAATAAGAAGTGGAACCCATTTGAAAGAATGGGGTTAGGAAAAATGAATAAGAACAATGGTTAAGCATTCAAGTATTGTGCTTACAGCCATTCTACTCTTAGAGAGTAGGCCGTTTAATACGGTAGCATAAAATGTTTGAGTGTTTGAACATTTTCTTTGGAACGCTGTCTCGCAAAGAGATAGATGGAGATTATCGTGAGTCCAAAAGAATGCTCACTCGCCTGGGATGAAGTGCTAGAGGAAGCGGAAGCCCCTCAATTAGCCATCGTTATTCCAGGGCAAAGACGAGATTCTGCTCAGAGGCTCTCAACTGAAGAAGTTGTGGAGATTACGGGAAGAATCACTGTTTCTTTCTAAAAAGAAAGGGTTGGGACGGCCGCTGAAAAGCGGCCGTTTCTTTTTTAACCTAAAAAAATGTAATTCAATAACGCAAAATTTTAACACAAAGAAAAACGCAAGAAACAAAGACGCAGAGAAACAATAAACGCTATTCATCATTGTTTCTCTGTGTCTTTGTTTCTTGAGTTCTTCTTTGTGTTAAAATTTCTCTACTAGGTTGAGGTTGAGTTTTATTTTTATTTCTGCGAAGATTCTAGATCGATTAAGCGCCAATAGCGAGTTTTATGACCACAACTACCTATAATGACACTGAGCTAGAATCCTTGATGATTCTTGCCGCTATCCCTTATTTAGGTCCCATCAAGGCTCGTCTACTCTTCGAATATTTTGGCTCTGCTGCCGGCGCCTTAGCTGCCGACCCCTCTGAACTGCGCCATTTGCCCGGTTTTGGTCCCAAATTGCTCGATTCCTGGAACTTACGCCACACATTAAGACCCTCATTAGACCGAAATTGGGGCCTAATTACCCATCATAAAGCACAAATTATCCCTTTTTATGCCCAAAACTACCCAAAGCGCTTGCTTGAAATAGCGGATCATCCCTTATTATTATATATAAAGGGAGACCTCAGTCCTAAAGACCATCACGCCATTGCCATTATCGGCACTCGTCAAGCCAGTATCTATGGATTAGAAATGGCCCAACAGCTGGCGCGTGATTTAGCAACACAGGGAATCACTGTAGTCAGTGGCTTAGCTCGCGGTATCGATTCAGCGGCACATGAAGGTGCTCTGAAAACCGGTCGAACATTAGCTGTTATTGGCTCGGGATTAGCAAACCTCTATCCCCCTGAAAATCGCCAGTTAGCTGAACAGATTGCGACACAAGGCGGAGTCCTTACGGAATTTCCTATGGAAACTCCACCGGATCGCCTCAATTTTCCGCAGCGAAATCGGATCGTTGCGGCAATGACTATGGGTTCTTTGTTAATCGAAGCTCCCGTGAGAAGTGGGGCCATGTTAACCATGGAAAGAGCACGAAACTATAAGCGAAACCTTTTTGCCCTTCCCGGAAGAGCAGATCAGGAATCCTTTAAGGGAAACCACATGCTCATAAAAACAGGATCGGCTCACCTTGTTGAAAATGCAAGGGATGTTCTTTCCGCTTACGAGGAATTGTTTACATGGATTCCTCCAAAAACTGCCGTATCCACTGGGATACCGCTAGATAAAGAAGAGCTACAACTATTAGAGCAGATGTCCGGAGAAGAAATCTCTCTTGAAGAACTTCAACGGAAATCCGGACTACCTGCGACACGAGTCACCATCCTTTTGATGAGTCTCGTATTAAAAAAAATAATTAAGGAATTTCCTGGCAAATTTTACAAAAAAGTCAGGTAAGGAAAAAGAATGGCTAAATCAAAATCGCTGATTATCGTAGAGTCTCCAGCTAAAATTAAGACTCTCAAAAAGTTTTTAGGTCCAGATTATCTGATTGAATCTTCAGTAGGTCACATTCGCGATCTTCCAGCAAAAGAATTTGGCATTGATGTTGAAAATGATTTTGAACCCACATATACCATTCTTCCCGATAAAGAAGTGGTTATTTCCAAATTAATAAAAGCTGCTGCCCTTTGCGATACCGTTTTCCTCTGTCCCGACCCTGACCGTGAAGGAGAGGCTATTGCATGGCATATCAAAGAAATCTTACCTAAAAATACAAACATTAAACGTGCCTCTTTCAACGCTATCACTAAAGATGCGGTATTAAAAGCATTAAGCCATCCAGGAAAAATCGATCAAGCTTTAGTGAATGCTCAACAAGCACGTCGTTTATTAGATCGTATTGTAGGCTATAAAATTTCTCCGATTTTAAATCGTCGTATCCAACGCGGACGTAACGGATCTGTTTCAGCGGGTCGCGTCCAATCAGTAGCATTAAAACTTGTTGTCGATAGAGAGCGTGAAATTGAAGCATTTAAACCTGTCGAATACTGGAATTTAGGAGCAGTGTTTAAAGCTCCTCCGGAAGAAAAAGCCTTTCGTGCTGCCCTACATTTAATTGACAAACGTCGTATTGAAAAAGAAGCTGTCGAAGGAAAAGATTTTGTCATTATTCCGGACAAAACCACTGCAGATGAACTTCTCAAACGCATGAAAGAGGGGCCTTATCAAGTCGTTTCTGTAGAAAGAAAAGAAAAACGCCGCAATCCTGTGCCGCCCTTTATTACATCGACACTGCAACAGGAAGCAAGTCGTCACCATGGGTTTTCTTCTGCAAGAACGATGAATATTGCTCAGGGTCTCTATGAAGGGATTGATTTAGGCAATGATGGTCCAGAAGGCTTAATTACCTACATGCGTACGGACTCGGTTCGTGTTGCACCAGAAGCGATTATTGAAGTACGTGATTTTATTGTGAGTAAATATGGACCGGACTTCTTACCTCCGCAACCCAAAAACTATGCCAGCCAAAAAAATTCCCAAGATGCCCACGAAGGGATACGTCCTACGTCTGTGATGCATACTCCGGAATCGATTCAGAAGTATTTAACACGTGAACAATTCCAGCTTTATCAATTGATTTGGAGACGTTTCGTGGCTTCTCAAATGATGCCCGCTGTTTATGATACAGTGGCTGCGGATATTACCGGTGGAAAAGGCATTATTTTACGGGCTACAGGCTCTGTCATCAAATTCCAAGGGTTCTTAGCCGTTTACGAAGAAAAATTCGATGATGATGAAAAAGATGATGAAAACCGCATGCTTCCTAATTTGGAAGAAGGTCAAATGTTAAATCTGATTGAATTAACATCGGAACAAGCATTTACACGTCCCCCTCCCCGCTTTACGGAAGCATCCCTTGTTAAAGAATTAGAAAAATCAGGCATTGGACGTCCATCTACGTACGCGACGATCATGAATAAGATTCAAAGTCGTGAATATACAGTGAAGGAAAGTGGTCGATTAAAACCTACCGAGTTAGGTTGTGTCATCGCTCAATTTTTAGAGACAAGCTTTCAACAGATCATGAATATTGGCTTTACAGCCAAAATGGAAGATCATCTAGAACAAGTCGCTGAAAACCTCAAAGATTGGAAAGAATTAATCAAAGAATTTTGGGTTCAATTTATTCCGACATTAGAAACAGCGGAAAAAGAAGCCTTTGTTCCTAAAGTCATGACGGAGATTGATTGTCCTACCTGCGGATCTAAATTGCAAAAAATTTGGTTTAAGTCCAAGTATTTTTATGGCTGTTCGCGCTATCCGGATTGTAACTACACAGCCCCTGTCGAAGAAATCTCTTTTAACAAAGAAGATTATGCAGCCGACTTTAATTGGGAACAGTTGTGTCCTCTTTGTGACAAAGAAATGAAACTCCGTCACGGAAAATATGGCGCCTTTTTAGGATGTACAACGTACCCGGAATGTAAGGGAATCGTCAATATCCCTAAGAAAGGTGAGCAAGTCATCAATTTAGAAGAGATGCCTGCCTGCCCTGCGATTGATTGTCCTGGACATATGGTGCCCCGCAAGTCTCGCTTTGGGAAGACCTTTTATTCCTGTTCGACATTCCCTGAGTGTGATGTGATTGTGAATGATTTAGGCGATTTAGGATCGAAATATCCTGAACACCCACGCACACCGTATGCAGGAAAAGCAAAAGGACGTGGAGCGAAAAAGAAAGCAACACCTGCAGCAACAAAGAAAGAAAAAGCGGCTAAAACAAAGACGACAAAAAAAGCGGCAGCACCTAAGAAAGAACGCGTCGGAGCTTCCCTGCAATTATCTCCGGAACTACAGGGCGTTTTAGGAACACCTGAAATGTCGAGAGCTGAGGTACTGAAAAAGATGTGGGATTACATTAAAGCTAACGGATTACAAGACAGCAAAAACAAGCGCCAGATTAATCCGGATGCAAAGTTAGCTGTTTTGTTTGGGTCTAAAGAGCCGATAGATATGTTTAAGTTGGCGGGTATTTTAGCTGCTCATATGAAGAAGGGTTAGAGCTAGTTGCAAAAATAGATAAATGGATTTCGCGCTGGTTTCTTCCCTTCCTAAATCGTGAACGAGCCCGAGCCCGAGCCCGAGCCCGAATTTTGTTAAATGGATTAATGCCCAACAAAACTCCGACTAAAATGTCGTAATAAATTCGGGCTCGGGCTCGGGCTCGTTCACGATTTAGGAAGGAAAGAAACCAGCGCGAAATCCTTTTATTTATTTTTGCAACTCCCTCTTTAGCCTGGGGTACGTTTCGATACGGTCACGATTTTCTTATTCGGGAGGCGATTTTGCGATACCACATAACCGCAATAACCAATTCTGCGTTAAAAAATAATAATTAAAATAATTAATAATTCCTTTTTCATACAATACATTCATCAGATCTCTTTTTTGAATGATAGGTCCATCAACTAAGACATACTCAATTTCTGACCAATAGCTTTCCCTTTGACAATAATATTTACAAAAATTTCCAAAAACACTCATTAACTCACTTTTTATCTGATTAACTTTTTCGTTTTCTGGAGGCAAACACTTTGCAAACTCATTAAGAATATTAGCAAATACACACCACGTCGCTACAGAATGAATTTTATTAATACTCTTTTTCATGCCTTTATGAACTAATTCCCAAGCTTTTTCACTTATTTCTGTTCCATCCCTTATTATTTCGGTTGTTAATCTTCTTAACGCCCATAAGTTGTTTTCTTTTAGGTCTAACACATTCCATGTATCTTCATATTTATTTTCTTTTAACTCAAGAGCACTTAACACTTTAAATACGTGAGATAAATAATCCTCAAAATTTAAATATTTTTCAGGATTCAAAAAAATATTTTTTAAAAGTTTACATCCAAAAGGAAACAATTCAATAAAATTGGACGTGTCAATATACGTCATTCCAGGAACATTCACACGATAAAGTAAATATGTAGGTAATTGAGTAAATGCCTCTGCAAGAAAAAAATCTACGGCAACAAATTTTTCATAACCTAACTCAAGTATCGTAGTATCATTTATTGAATTTCTATAATGATGAAGTTTTGGGAGCAAATTTACATTTACAGGATGCTCCAAGTGTAAAACCAAACCCATTAAGTAATAATAAGACCCTAACGAATACTCTTCCAAAGTCCCCTTAAATTGCCTTTTTTGAAAATCCCCTAATTTGAGAATAAGAAGACTTTTAATCTCAGAAAGTTCCTTAATACAGGAAATATAAAGCAGCGCCTTATCGTCGTCCGAGATCCATTCCACATTTTCTGCATTAATAAATCCTAAGCATGATTCGATTAGATTTTTCTCATGATGAATAATTGTTTTAATTAATTTTATACAAATATCAACATTTCCTATTTGATATAACTCTAGAACCTTTAAAGCTATTTTTAAATTTTGATAATCACATAAAGATGGATCATTAAGTAGGTTTTTTAATATAATTATTACATGATCTTTAATAATTGATATTTTAGAAAAAAACCTATATTCCTCATAAACTATTTGTAAGCTTTTTTCCGGATTTATCTCTCTAAATTCTATACTTAATCTTCTCCAAATTTTAGCTAAACGTTTTATATTTTCAGGATCATTAAAAATGTAAGAAGCAACGGAATAACACTCCTCCCACCTTTTTTCTTCAATGAGTTTTTCAGCCCAGTTGAGCAGTGTATCACTAAATGCCAATGTATTATGTTCTCGATTAAGAAAAGGAATTGCTTTTTGAATCCACACAATGATTTGATCGTTCGTTTGTTCATTTTCGATGATATAAGCATAAAAGGAAAATAATGCTTTTTCTTGTCCAGCACAGGAATATTTTTTTAGAAACCAATCGAGATCTATTATTGCGTTTTCTTTTTGATCAACAGAACTTTTATCACTAGTAATAAATTTGGTGAAAAGAGTGATTGAAAAGACAATTGTTTCCGAACTCATAGGAAAGTCTAAAGAGTGTATTCTTATTCCTCTAAGAAACTCTAACGAGACCCGTTCAGAAAAAAAGGAAGCATGATGTATGATTGCCTTATTGAGCTCAGAATTTATTTTAGTCTCATCATTTAGCCTTGCTGTCACATATATCACTAATCGCGCTCTATCCTCTAAAGAAAAATCTTGAGGAAAATTCTTATTAAGTACGGTAGATAACGCTAAATCTTTTTTAGTTTCTGTGACGTAATCTACTAATAATTTGGATTTCTTATATAAATCTTTTCGAAAATACTTTTGATTTTTATTAATAGTTAAAAAATCAACAGTATCATCGAATCTTTCTTTAGTACAGCGCTCTGCGAGTGTCCATGCGCACATAGATATTAATTCTACCTCAGAAGGAAACTCTTTGATGATCGCATTAAACTTTTCTAAGCACAAACTCAGACTACTTTCTTCATCAATGCGATTTATTGCTACTTGTACTTTACTTTGAGTTCTATGAGGAAGTAACTTATTTATTTTTTCTTTAGAAGACTTATCCATCTTTTTATTATGGACCTCCTCTAAAATTTGTTGAGCACATTGTGTTGGATTATTTTCTCTAAAAAAGTGTTGAAGTAAAGCTATAGCACGTTTAATAAATGAAGTTTCATTAGCTCCCTTTCTAAGTAATCTAAGAACATATTTAGCTTCCCATTCAATATCTTCTTCACTTATGACCTGGCAAAGCTTTGCACATTGATTAATTTCTTCAGGTTTAAAATCCCCTTTTTTAACCGTAAAAAGTGTTTCAAAGAACTTTTTAGCTTTAGGCTTATCAAAAGGAATTAATCTTTGCAAAAACCACATTCCATCAGGAATATTCCGTACTAATTTTTCGGTTACCTGTTCTTTAACATTTGAATAAGAATATAAATATTCAAATGTTCTAATGGATTCTTCTTCAATTATTTGTGAAAATTGACGTGCAATCCATAAACTTATCGAAGGTTTTGGTAAATAGTCGGGATAAGTGCGAAGCAAAGTCATTAAACTATCATGTAAGTAAGAAATAGTCATTTTGCTCTTATTATCTTTAGATAAGAGACAAAATTGTTCGAGAATTTTCCATGAAATTTCTGCAACAGGAAAACAACTCCCTTCATTGAGGAAATTCCACAATTTTATTAAAGGCTCTTCATCTAATTGAAGAATGTGTTCTGAGAAGATTTTATTTTTAGATAGAGCAAGAATGACATTCACAAGTTCAATTAATTCTTCCGAACGTTCATGGGAGGCAATAAAAGTTAATGATTCATTGATAGAAAACGGCATTAAAAAGGAATATTTTCTATTCTCTTCGGAAATAGTCAATTGCAGACACATCTTTCCATGATGAGACTTAATAACAGTGGAAAGAGTTCCTAAAGTAAGAAAAGCAGCTACCTGAAGATACGCATGAACTATTGAAAAAGAAAATTTTCTTGTTTCTAATGCCTTACTAAGAGCTTTAAATAATGAATTTTTATTTTCGATTGTATTTGAGGGTGTTTGCTTCCAAATATCCTCTATATCTGAAGAAGGTAACTTCTGAATTAGAGATAAACACCCATTAAAAAATAAAACAATACGAGCATTGGTATCTTGATCATGGTGTTTTTTCCAAGTCGTTTGAATTTTTTGAACAATAGAATAAGTGGATAAATCCTGGAGATTAGTAATTAAAAGATCTTCTAATCCTTTTCTGATACAGCGATGTTCCTGACTTATTAATGAAATGGATCTTCCCCAACCATATTGATTAATGGTTTCTGGATTTTTGGCATCGATACATTTTAATATGCGATGAATAACTGCAATTTCCTTTTCTTCCTCAATATTAAGATCTATTTTAGGAGCATCCGTAATCAAAGACGTAACATCAAGCATTAGATCTCTTGTAAAAAGAGTATGTCGAGAAAGATTACCTACAATCAAAAGATCAATGGATAAATCAGCTGGATTACCATACTTTAAATATAGGGATTGATTGGATTCTTCATTTTTATAAGAAGGTTTAATTTTGCGATTAGACCCGAAATAAATTGTTAAGAAGTCTTGTAAATCAATAGCGGTTTTTTCATCCAAACAATCTAAATAGATACGAATATCTAAATCTTTAGGTTTTTCTAAAAGTTCTAATAATAAATCTTCGCTGAGTGTGATGCCTAGATTTGAAAAATATTCACGATAAAATTCTGGCCCAAGGATATAAGGAAGAGCACCACCCACAATTTGAATAGAAAGATTAGGGTGTTTTAAAGCGATTTCTTTTAGAAGATCTTTTAAAACAATAGTTTTTGTACCAACTGTAATAGGCTTTGTTAAGAGTTCCTCTAAACGTTGATGTTGTTGAACTGTTAGGTTTTCTAAAGAAGGTAAGGGAATTTGTTTTCCTTTTTCAGTTAAACACCCTTGTGCATCTAAGATTCCAAGTGCAATCAATTTTTCAAATAGGAGTTCTTTTTGATTATAAAAAGACTCAGGTAAAGAAGATGAAAAAGAAATAGATGAATGAATGGAAGTGGTTGAGGATGACATAGAATCACGTTTTTGAATGAGAATTATACATAAATTCCATTCTAAATACATGCTAAAAGTAATAAATTTGATGGATTAGACTTTAGAGCTGTGGCAAGAACAAATAAAAGGATCCCGCGCTAGTGCCCTTCCTTCCTAAATCGTGAACGAGCCCGAGCCCGAGCCCGAATTTCGAAAACGTATTAATGCACAACAATCCTCCGTCCTCCCCGACCCAATCCAACCCGATTTTGCTCTCAATCTCGAATTTAGTTTTTGCATTAATACGTTTTCGAAATTCGGGCTCGGGCTCGGGCTCGGGCTCGTTCACGATTTAAGAAGGAAGGACACTAGCGCGGGATCCCTTTATTTATTTTTGCAACTGACTCTTAAGTCTAGAGTACATTTCTTTCGCCTATGACATACTCTTATAAAAAGAGCGATGCTCTTTCTTCATTTCTAACAAATAATCACTCGGGGAAAATCGTTTTCCATACTTACTTTCAAACTGCTGCAACTTTCCGACCACATAATCTATACCCAAACTATCGGCATAACGTAATAATCCTCCACGGAAAGGAGGAAAACCAATTCCCATAATCAAGGCCATATCTAAAAATGCAGGATTATCAATAATGCCCTCTTGTAAACAACGTGCTGCCTCATTCACCATCACTAACATCACGCGCTCCGACATTTCACGCTCTGACAGATTAGAAACATCTTTTGATGGCTTTGGAAGCAATTTTAACACTTCTGGATTAAACTCTTTACGTTTGTCCCCTTCATATAGAAAAAAGCCTTTTCCAACTTTCTTTCCATAAAAATGATGTTCTTCCATATCAAACACGATCTTTGGAGCCTTCATACGGCCTCCATAGGCAGCTTCGAAAATTTTGGCTACTTTTGCTGTAATATCATTTCCGACTTCATCCATCAGTACAAAGGGCGACATCGGCATGCCAAAATCGAGCATCATTTTTTCTAAGTCTTTGTAATTAACCCCTTCTTCGAGCATCCACATGACTTCATTACATCCTAGCATGAAAATGCGGTTCACCAAAAAACCAGGACAGTCGCCGACAACAATAGGAGTCTTTCCCATTTTTTTGCAAAAATCTACTGTAGTTGCAATCGTCTCGTCCGAAGTTTTAGGTCCTTTGACCACTTCCACTAAGGGCATCTTATTCGGTGGATTGAAAAAATGCATGCCGACAAAGCGTTCTGGATGCTTTAGTTCTTGCGCCATGACGTCAATCGTCAAAGAAGAGGTATTCGATCCTATAATAGAAGTAGGGGGCAAACATTCTTCTAATTCTTTAAGCAATTTAATTTTCAAGGGAAGATTTTCTACTGCTGCTTCCACGACTAAATCCACATGTTTGAATCCGGAATAATCGATTGTCCCACCAATTTTTAGAAATTTCAAATCAGCTTCCGGTACTTTTAGCTTTCTATGTTTAATTAAAGACTTATAAATTCCTTTTGCCGAAGCTAACCCTTTTCCAACTGCTTCCCAATTAATATCTTTCAATCTAACCGGCAAATCTTTGTTACTAAACAACCAGGCAATACCACTTCCCATTACCCCTGCACCTACTACGGCTGTATTTTGTATGGTTCTGGGTTTAATTCCTTCAGGCACCCCTGTGTACTTTTTTAAGGCTTCAGAAGTGAAAAAAATCTGAATCAAATCGGGTGCAGCTGTAAAAGCAGATTTAGAACCCTCCACAAACGCATTTGCTTCGCACTCTAACCCTTTATTTAAGGGCATAGTAATCGTCTTTTCAATAAGATTTAATGCAGCAACCGGTGCCGGATAATGTCCTTTTGTTTTATTCTTTAGCTCTTTGCGGGCTTTTGAAAATACAAAGGCACGTCCAATAGGATTTTTTTCCAACAAAATGGATTTCATTCCTCTGGAATCACGTCTTTCCAAAATGGCTTTTTTGCCTTCTTGCGTTTGGATTTTTTTCAAAAAGTTTTCGACGGCTTTTTGCTGAAACTGCCATGGTACGATGGCATCAGCCAGATGAAGTTTATATGCTTTCACGGCATTAACAGGCCTACCGGATAAAACCATGGGCAATCCTTCGAGTAGACCAATTAATCTCGGAAGACGTTGGGTTCCTCCCCATCCTGGAAAAATTCCTAGATTTACTTCAGGGAGACCGATAGTCGTTTTCGGATTATCTGTCACCACTCGATACGTACAAGCCAAAGCTAGTTCTGTTCCCCCACCAAAACATCCGCCTTGGATTAAGGCAACCGATGGAAAGGGAAGATTTTCTATTTTTTTGAAAACACGTTGTCCAGCATCGATCATTAATCGAATGGGTGCAGGATCTTTAAATCCTTTTTGGAAACTTTTAATGTCAGCTCCTGCAATAAAAACGCTGTCTTTAGCACTACGAATCACTAACACTTTAATATCATTGCGTTTTTGCAAAGTATCAATTATCTGTTCTAGCTCTTGCAAAACTGAAATGGATAACTTATTTACTTTTTCACCGGGAAGGTCAAATGTAAGCCAAGCAATTCCATCCGATTTTTGTTCTAATTGAAATGCTGTCATACAACCTCCACGACTGCAGCTTCCCCTTGTCCGCCACCTATACACAAGGTGACAAGACCACGTTTTAGGCCACGCTTTTTTAATTCGAGCAACATTGTGAGTACTAGACGTGTACCAGAAGCTCCTAACGGATGCCCTAAAGCAATGGCGCCTCCATTCACATTTAATTTAGCCGGATCAATTTCTCCGATGGCTTTTGGTAAATTAAGTTCTTTTTGAGCAAAAGAGTCTGAAGCAAAAGCTTTTTTTACCGCTATGACCTGAGCTGCAAAGGCTTCATTGATTTCGATTAAATCAAAATCAGAAAGTTTGAGTCCTGTTTGCTGAAGAAGTTTAGCTGTCGCAAATACGGGACCTAAACCCATGCGAGAAGGAGCTAATGCTGCAGAAGCACTATCTGTGATATAGCCAATCGGCTTAACACCCCATTGTTTCACACGCTCTTCACTAGCTAAAAGTAATGCCGCTGCCCCATCTGTGATGGGACTAGAATTTCCTGCAGTGACAGACCCTGTTAACGGATCAAATACAGGCTTTAATTTCGCTAACTGCTCTAATGTTTGATCCGCACGTGACCCATCATCATCACTCTGAAACTTTTGATATTGAGGTGGCAATGGAATAGGAACGATTTCTTCGGCGAAACGCCCCGACTTAATGGCTTCATTAGCTCTATGATGACTCATTAAAGCAAATTTATCTTGTTCTTCTCGTGTCACTAAAAATTCTCTCGATAAATTTTCCGCTGTTTGCCCCATGCTTAATCCACACAAAGGATCTGCGATTTGAGGAAAATCAGGAACTAACATATGTAAACGAAACGTCATTAATATGCTTAAACGTTCCTTAAAAGAACGGGCTTTGGATAGCCTCATTAAAAATTCTTTGGTCTTCTTTTGTACGAGAACAGGAAAATTACTCATGGATTCCACGCCGCCGGCAATAACTACCTGAGAACGCCCTAGACGAATTTGATCCATAGCTTGAGCGACTGCTTCTAAACCAGAAGCACAATTACGATTTACTGTAAAAGCTGGAACGCCAATAGGTAATCCTGCTTTCACTCCAATCACTCGTGCAATATTTGTAGCATGAACAGGTTGTAACACATTAGCCACAATCAAATGATCGACTTCCGTTCCCTTACACGGAACACGTGCAAGAAGTTCTCGAACGATAAAAGCCCCCAGATCATCCGCGAGCATTTCATTAAGAAGCCCCCCTCCTTTACAAAAAGGAGTACGTATTCCCTGAACGATAGCAATTCTTTCTTTATGCATACATCTCATCAATTAGGTGTTTATATTTTTTGAAGACGACATCTCTTCTAATTTTCATCGAAGGAGTCAATTCGCCCCCTTCAATCGTGGGAGGTTGATCGATAAATCGATAGACATGGATACGTTCCCACTGATTCACGTGTTTATTAATTTCTGCCAAAATTTTTGACATTTCTGATTTCACAAACGCAGTATTTAGGAATTCCTGATTACTCAAATGTGTCATTCCATGAGAATTCTTTAAACTTACGACAACATCAAAATTAGGAAATAACAAACAAGAAGTAAATTTTTTAGTGTCTCCAACAACGACAGCCATATCGATTAATGGCATACGACCTAAAGCTTGCTCAATCGGAATAGGTGCAATCCACTCACCTGTCGATGTTTTATAGAGTTCTTTTAATCTTCCGATAATCGTCAAAAATCCTTCTTCATCAATAGATCCCTTATCCCCTGTGTGAAGCCATCCTTCATGATCTAAAGCCTTCGCCGTATTGGCAGGATCGTAATGATATCCCCTCATTATCAATGGGCCCCGAGCTAATATTTCACCGTCTTCTAAGATTTTTATTTCCATTTGATCTAAAGGGAGTCCAACCGTTCCAATTTTATTATGACCAGGTCGGTTAACTGTAATAGGAGTTCCTTCAGTCAATCCCCATCCTTCATAAATGGGAACACCGATCTCATTAAAAAAATGGCCCAAATGTGGACTTAAGGGGGCTCCCCCACTAATCACCACACGTAATGACCCTCCTAAGGCATCCCTTAACGAAGAATAGACAATTTTATCCGCTAATGGTTGCATCAAATGTTTGGACAAAGTGTCATGATCATTTAATGCCAAAGCAAACGCCCATTTACCAACTAATTTTTTTAACAATCCAGCGTGTTCAATGGTTAACAACATTTTGGCATACACTTTTTCAAGTAAACGAGGAACCACAACTAAAACTGTGGGATGAATTTCACGACAAATTCCTGCAATATTTTTAATGTCATTAAAGTAATAAATCGACACACCCCAGGACAAAAGAATGAAATTTAACATCCGCGCAAAAATATGAGACAAGGGCAATATGCTTAAATAACGATCTGTTAAACCGTTCCAATGAAAATAATCTAAATGAAGAAGACTGCATAAGTTAGACTGGGTTAATTCTGCACCTTTAGGGACTCCGGTTGTTCCGCTCGTATAAATAATTGTAGCTAATTCGTCGGGACTACACGCTGCACATAAATTATCCCATAAAGTAGGATGTTCTTTTTCAAATGCTTTTCCTTCTTCGATGAGTTGATCGAACCCTTCATCTAAACTTAATACATGATTAAATAATGAACGATGACGTGCAACTAACGCCCATTGATCAATACCGGAAACTAAAAGCCATTTGACTTCCGACTGAGTGACTTCAAAAACAAAATTATCTTCCGAAATATTTGCAAATAATGGGACGGTCACTCCACCTGCTATCATGATCGCAATATCAGCAATCGTCCAGCGAGCAGAGGGTGGGGCTAATATGCCGCACATATCTCCCTTTTTAAATCCTCTTTTGATAAAACAGAGGGATAAATATTTAATGGCTTCAATATAAGCCGAAGTAGACATGGCTATCCAAGACCCCTTGACATGATCATTTAAAGCACGTGGATTCTCAGGAAGTTCTTGAACCATCCTTAATAGATCCGCCATTGTTTTTAAAGGTCTGATGGTCTGGGTGACTACCATTATTTATGTTCCTCACTCAAAAGATTTAATGCACTGCCGGCTTTAAACCAGCCAATTTGCCCTTCATTATAACTGTGATTTAATGGAATTTGTTCTTCGGTTCCGTCTTCATGTTTTATATCTAAAATAAGTTGTTTTCCCGGAGCAAATGTCTCTAATCCTAAAATGGATAATTCATCTTTCTCTTGTATCTTCTCATAATCTGCCGGATCAGCAAATGTCAAGGCTAGCATGCCTTGCTTTTTTAAATTGGTTTCATGGATTCGAGCAAAACTTCTGACGATTACTGCCTTTCCCCCCATAAATCGAGGTTCCATGGCAGCATGTTCTCGCGAAGATCCTTCTCCGTAATTTTCATCACCAATGATCACCCATGAAATTTCGTGATCGCGATAGTCTCTTGCAATAGCAGGTAATGTGTCGATTTCTCCTGTTCGTTGATTAATGGCACTCCCTATCAAATCTCGAAATGCGTTATTTCCCCCTGTCAGTAGATTATTCGAAATTTTATCGAGGTGCCCTCGAAACTTTAACCACTTTCCTGCGGGTGAAATATGATCTGTTGTGCACTTTCCTTCGACCTTAACTAATATACGAAGTCCTATTAGTGGATTTTTATTCCATGCTTTAAAAGGCTCCAATAATTGTAAACGATCACTTTGAGGATCTACGATAACAGTCACTTGAGAACCGTCTTCTACAGGTGCTATATATCCAACATTACCCTGGTCAAATCCTTTTTTAGGGAGTTCATCTCCGGTGGGTGGAACTAACCTAACTGGCATACCTTGCGCATTAATTAGCGAGTCTGTAATAGGATTAAAACTCAAACGACCGGCTAATGACAATGCAATCACAATTTCTGGACTAGCCACAAAAGAATGCGTACCCGGATTTGCATCATTGCGTCCGGCAAAATTACGATTATACGAAGTAAGAATCGAGTTTTTTTCACCAAAAGCGACATCATGACGTTTCCATTGACCAATGCAAGGACCACATGCATTTGCTAAAACTAATCCGCCTATTTTCTCGAGTGTAGTTAATAACCCATCACGCTCGATTGTCGCGCGAATTTGTTCTGAACCTGGTGTTATCGTCAACATACATGCTGACTTAAGTCCTTGCTTGACAGCTTGTTGAGCAACACTTGTAGCACGTTCCATATCCTCATAACTGGAATTTGTACATGAGCCTATTAAAGCCACTGAAATTGCATCTGGATATCCATTTTTACGAACAGCTTCGGCAAATTCTGACAAAGGCCATGCTAAATCCGGAGTATAAGGCCCATTAATATGCGGTTCCAAAACAGAGAGATCTATTTCAATCACTTCATCGTAATAAGCAGAGGGTTCATCTAATACTTCTTGATCTGCAATAAGACAATCCACTACACCATCAGCAAGTTGGGCGATGCTTTCACGTTTTGTAGCTCGTAGGTAATCAGCCATGCGACTATCGTAAGGAAAGACAGAAGTCGTCGCCCCAATTTCCGCACCCATATTGCAAATGGTGCCTTTTCCAGTACAAGAAATAGACGAAGTGCCCGGACCAAAATATTCAATAATTGCTCCTGTGCCCCCCTTTACTGTTAAAATTCCGGCAACTTTCAGGATAACGTCTTTAGCCGAAGTCCACCCTTGCAGCAGGCCCGTTAAACGAACCCCAATGATTTTGGGGAATTTAAGTTCCCAAGGCATACCGGCCATTACATCGACAGCATCTGCTCCGCCTACCCCAATCGCAAGCATGCCGAGACCACCTGCATTGGGAGTATGTGAATCCGTCCCGATCATTAATCCGCCTGGAAATGCATAATTTTCCAGAATCACTTGATGAATGATTCCGGCACCCGGTTTCCAAAAACCTATACCATATTTATTGGACACACTCTGTAAAAAATCAAAAACCTCACGGCTTTCATTCGTAGCACGCTTTAAGTCTTCGGCAGCTCCGGTATCGGCTAAAATTAAATGATCACAATGAACGGTCGTAGGAACAGCAGTTTTTGGCCGACGAGCAGACATAAATTGCAGCAAAGCCATTTGAGCGGTAGCATCTTGCATCGCTACGCGATCTGGAGCAAATTCTATGTAACTTTTGCTACGAGTTGCCTCTTCTTTAATGGGATGAGCATAATGAGCGTACAGTATTTTTTCTGTGAGGGTGAGAGGATGATCAACAATCTGACGAATATCTTTAAGATGTTGAGGAAGAGCGCGATAGAATGTTTCAATACGATCTAGATCGAAAACCATGAGGAACTCCATTGGAACTACTTAACTTCACAATAGAGAGATCCGATCAAATAATCAAGGGGACGTGTCGTAAAATTTTAACACAAAGCCGAACACAAGATACAGAGACACAAAGAAGCAAAGAAGCAGAGAACAAAATAAACGCTTGTCACTCTGCTTCTTTGTGTCTCTGTACCTTGTGTTCGGCTTTGTGTTAAAATTTTACGACACGTCCCCTAAACAAACTTACGGCATACCTCGTTAAATTAGTGGCAATAATTGGTAACTATTGTATCCAATACATTAAAAGGAAAACTCACCACTATTTTAATCCCTTTACCTAAATGTCTTTGCTTACCCATAATTTTGATAGAATCAGCTTCATCGGCTGCAGCCCAAGGATTAATCACCCTAACCCCACAATCCACTAACTCAGAAATAAGAGCTGTAACCCGCAAACTATCTAATGCATGATGATTCAACCAACGACAACTTCCCAAAAATATGACACAGGAAGGAACAAAAACTGCTAATTTAATACAATCTAAAGAGGCTGCAAAAACTAAACATACAGCTTTAGCAACAACCGCTGCACGACCTAAGACATGCCTTACAATAAATCCCCTTTGATTCACGTCTGAAAATCTATCAATCCATCCTTCGAAAACACTATCCTTTATTTCATAATCATTCGGCTGACCAACTTTTATTGTCACAGGTTTTTTGTATCCATCAAATGTACAAATAACTAACTGAATAAATTGACTTCCATCCTGTTCATAGCGATGCTTTAAATTTTCTTCTTGAATTTTTGGGTTAAGTATCCCTAATGCATCTGCAAATAAATTAGCAGGTAAATTTGTAATGGTATCGCATAAATTTTGTCTTGTTTTTGTAAGTTTTTTACACAAACCTAAAGAGAGAACATCTCCTAAAGAAAGGAATATTCCCCCTACAATATCAACTACTGCTCCTCCCGCTTCAGATAAGAGTAGTCCCGCACTATTAAATCTTCTCTCGTACCCTGAGCATTCATGAAGAATACTTGCATGCATCATCCTCTTATTAAAATTTCTTTGACAAAAAGATATCCCCATAGTCCCCTCTCATATTAAGATTGATTTTAAACCCTCTATGATTTAACATTTCAGATCAAAATTAAACTTTATCAAAATAAACGTATTTGCCACATTAAAATTATGTCTTTGCACAAAAAAAAATTTCGAGAACTCGTCTTTCAAATCTTATACTCCTTGGATCTCGGTCAGGGTGCCGAAAACGACATCATCCCTTTATTATCCAAAGAACTTAAGGTAACAAAAAAAAAATGTTCGTGATGCGTTTGAATACTCTCATTCAATCAGCGAAAAACTTTCTGAAATTGATGATAAAATCCGTAAAATTTCAAAGTCTTACGATTTTGAACGTATCCACACCGTTGAAAGAAATCTTATTCGCCTCGCAATGTATGAATTATTTTTTGAAACAGAAACCCTACCTCCAAAAGTAGCCATTGCTGAAGCTATCCGTCTTACACGCAAATTTTCTTCACCGGAATCAGCGTCTTTCGTTAACGCAATTCTTGATGCGGCCTATCAAGAAATTCTTGGACAAAAAAGCGATATCGGGCAAATTAAAGCTTCGGTAGAAGCTCTAGAAGAATCTGAAGAGTTAGCTCGCCGTGTAATTGAAGAACAAAATCCATGACAATCCCCTTGCTTCAACAAGGTAAATTACTCAAAGAATTAAGCACTTTCGGAATTGGCGGTCCTTCTCGTTTCTATGCCGAAGCGCGTTCTGTTGACGAAATGACCGATCTTTTAGGTTATGCTCGTGATCATCAAATTCCATTTTTTATTTTAGGTAAAGGTTCTAACTGTTTATTTGATGATCGCGGCTTCGATGGGCTTGTGATCCATAATAAAATTGATTTTTGTCAGTTTAATAAAGAAACGGGTTACATAGCTGTGGGTGCCGGATATAATTTTTCCCTTTTAGGATCTCAAACTGCACGCGAAGGTTGGGCGGGGCTTGAATTTGCCTCGGGAATTCCAGGTAGCGTGGGTGGAGCTATCTTCATGAATGCCGGGGCTAATGGCCAAGAAACTTGTGAATCCTTATGTTCCGTTGACTTTATCGATAAGAATGGCACTTTAATTAAATTTAGCCGGGACGAACTCCAATTCTCTTATAGAACTTCTTCCTTTCAAGCAATGCAAGGGGCTATTGTTGCAGCTTCTTTTCAATTGACTCCTCAAGAAACTGTTCGGCAAAAACAAATAGAAATTATTCGGTATCGGACGCGGACTCAACCTTATAGCGATAAATCTGCGGGCTGTATTTTTCGGAATCCTGTAGGAAATCACGCCGGGGCTCTCATTGAAAAATGTGGCCTAAAGGGGTTGAATTATGGGGGTGCAAGTGTATCTACCAAACATGCAAACTTTATCGTCAATTCTCACTCATCAAGTGCGCAAGATGTTCTACAGTTGATTGATCAAGTCCAAAAATGTGTTAAAGAAGAAACCGGTATTGCACTCGAAAGCGAAGTGCGTGTGATCCCTTTTACCTTTGAGATATCATGAATTTTTTTCGTGCAGATCTACATTGCCATTCTACTTGTTCCGATGGCACACTTACGCCTAGAGAGTTATTACTTCATGCTAAAGAACGTAATCTCAATGCTCTTTCTATTACGGATCATGATACAGTAGCGGCTTATCCCCAAGTTTTTGAAATCGCTAAATCATTAGATCTTCTTATGATTCCTGGTGTTGAGTTTTCTGCTGTTCAAGATGGAGTGAGTGTTCATATTTTAGGCTATTGTTTTCAAATCGATCATCCGGCTATTACAGCTTTATGTCAAAGACACTCAGAACGAAGACGTTCAAGAAACTTAGCGATATTAGCTCTATTAAATAAGTCGGGCATCCGCATTACGGAAGAAGAAATTTTAGCCCAAGCCGGAACCGAAGAACATAAAACGATTGGACGACCACATATTGCAATGGCCATGATGAAACGAAGTTATGTAGCAACCGTAGCGGAAGCTTTTCGCAAGTACATTGGAGAAGGGCGCCCATGTTTTACGCGAGGAGATGATGTCAGCGTTGAAGAAACATTGAATGTCATACATGCCGCCGGTGGACTGGCGGTGATAGCGCACCCTCATTTGGTCGAAAAAAACTCTGTCGTCCGCAAATTAGTGACAATGCCTTTTGATGGAATGGAGTGTTATTATGGAAATATGGGCATGAAATTTCATGACAAGTGGTTGCGGCTTGCTAAAGAAAAAGAATTTATGGTGACAGGCGGTTCCGATTTTCATGGAAGCATAAAACCAGCCATCCCGTTGGGATGTAGTTGGACTCCTGAAGAGACGTTTCGTTTACTCCTAAGTCATTATGAGAGCTGTAAAAATAAATAACGGCAGTTTGCTACGGTTTGAAGTGCGAATTTTAACACAGAGACGAACACAAGATACAAAGAAACACAGAGAGAGAAAGGGAGAGGATCGTTATCCTTTAATTTTTTTACTAAATTAAGGGATAACGATCCTCTCTCTTCCTCTCTCTGTGTTTCTTTGTATCTTGCGTTCGTCTCTGTGTTAAAATTTGCACTTCAAACCGTCCCCTATTTCCCTTACCCCTTCCCCAAAATAATTTCTTCTGATACAAGAAAATTATGCAAGCAAAACACTTCATCAACCTCGATAGTCTTCTTTTCGCAATCATTTCATTCATTGGAAGCTTTTGGATTATCTATGGCTATTCCTCCGAATTCAACAGTAGCGTATTTGCTTCTTTACTTTGTGCAGCTTTTGCATGGGGTGCTTACGTCGTTGTACGTTGGGTCATTTTGTCTCTTTGGGAGTAATTCTTAATTGGCGGCAGATGTATTTACTAATTCTGTTTCTTTTTTCCTCATGCCTCTTTGCAGAAGATCAAGATCTTCCCACTAACGAACTACTTTCTCCCCCCCAAGATATTCATATCTCCTTTCCTTACGCTACAATATTAGATGGCCCCTGGGAAGCATTACACTGGCAATCAAACTCTAACCCTACGTTCGATCAAGAATTCATCCATTCAGAAAACATTGAAACCACAGAAGAATTTTCTCTTGTAAATCCTGGTTACATTCGCATGCGTGGACTCCAGTATGGTCAATGGAGCCCATGGTCCTTGCCTATGCAAGTTACAGCGCGCGCTCTTAGACCATCCTATGTTGAGGCTGATGTTTGGGAAACAGCTTCCCATTATTTTCTTCCCGACAATCACCCCATTAAACCTGTTTTGGATGAAATCTTTTCTGCCTCCCGTGTGACATTAACACAAAAAACTTTAAAAAAAGCCGGCTTCAAAAACACAAAACCGGGAAAATATAGTCATACCATTGTCACTACACATCCGAAATTAAAAGGATACATCCTAAAACTTTTTACGGATTCACAAACCGGAGTTCTTGACTGGGCATCTTGGGTTGGAAGAATTCGCGGAGCCGAAGCCGTTCGTCAAGCCGTTCATAACCATGGTTATGAAAACATTTTTGTCGTCCCCAAAAAATGGATCTACCCTTTACCGGAGAATCCCGCACCGCCACCCGAATATTTTCGGAAAAACTTCATTCTAATAGCAGAAGACGTCAACGTTTACAAAAAAAAATGTAAACAATCGTAAATGGCGCAGCCGTTTGATGACTAAAGAAAAAGCTCAAGCCATTCGCGTTATTTTACTCGAAGTAGGCCTTAGCGATAGTGTCTATGCATTTAATCTCCCTTTCACCAAAAAAGGGAAAATTGCAGTCATTGACACCGAATACTATCACATCTGGCCAGTCCATCTTGAAAGATTAACAAATTATTTTTCTTCCCCTATGCGCACCTACTGGCAATCTTTGAATCACTAAGAATTTGATTCCAAAAAAATTCTAAATTGTATATTAAAATTGAACTTAAGGAAATTTTTATACATATACAAGGGAGTTTTCTATGAGCAGCAGTGCACCTGTAGGATCTGCATCATCTTCTTCTACATACGTAGGAGCGCAATCTTCACATTTAACTAAAGAAACTAAAGAGACTCTTTTAAGTAGACTAAACGGGGTAATAAATGCAATACAAGTAAATCAAGCAACTAAGCCCAAACTTAATGATAGTGCAAAGCAAGGTTTGCGCAACTTAATAACACTTAGAAAAGATATCGATAATATCCCTCTCAACAAAACTTTACCACCAATTTCTGAAATTGAATGGGGTGCATTTGCAAAAGCCCCAAAAGCTGAAGAAAAAGCCCAAAAACCTGTAGATAAAGCCATCACTAACTTAACAACGTTGGAGGAACAAGCTGAAGTGTTAAGTAAAAAAATAGATGATCTTAAAAAGATACGTGATACGAAAGATCTTAACTCTACTGAGTTTGAAGCTGAATATGAAGAATGTGTTACTGTATATAGATCTCTTCAGGAACAACAAAAAAATGCAATAAAAGCACGCATCAATTTAGCTAAAGTGTGGAATCTAACTTCTCAAAATTTGCAAAAATTAGACTTGAATATAACGACATTAGATGCAGATTTCATTCATTATCCAAAAATACGACAATTATATGAGCAGGTTTCTTCCCTAGATAAAGATGTTTCCCTTCTCTTAAGTAATGCAGAAAATATTAATCCAAATAATCTAGAAGAATATTCTAATACTTATAACAGTTTATCTAATTATTATAAGGAACTAAAAGGGAAAAGTAATGAGCTTCAAGAACAAACATTAAAATACATTAGTCAATTAGATGTACAAATTAAAGAAAAGACAACGCAAAAAGTTCCCGCACGTTTCACAGAACACTTTGAGCGCTTTACCCCTGTCTTGAAAAAAGGAGATAGATGAAGAGTTTAAATCTACTTACGAATCGCATCTTCAAGAATGCCGCAATCTTCGTAGTCAATTAACCACGACTTGGAACGACCTTTCAGTTAAATTATTTGAAATTTTTAGCAATCTAAATATTTTATCAGATTTAGAAACACGAGTAAGGTTCGATCAATTAATTGAGCAAAGTAATGAACTTCTTAAACAACTCTATGTCTCTGATAATAAAGATAGTTTTTACAATATTGCTTTATTTCAAAATAAACAAAAATGGGATGAGATTTCAAATGAATTTGAAAAACTAAAAAATACTGAAGAACGTGAAAAAACGGCTGCTGAATTACAGAAAGCAATTATTGACATCACTTATCGGCTTTACGAGGATTCTAAAGAAACTAAGTTCAATACTCTTTTCAATGACATGTCTTCTTTTGCCCATTACGATGATGTCGACTATCCAAAAGAAAATGTCAATGCAGTCACCCAAACATTGAAAAATTCTTGGGAAATTCTATCTCAAACACGTGAAAAATTAAGAAAACAATATATTGAAAAATGGAATGATTTAACATTAACCCGTTCAGATATTAATCACTTTATTTACCTGACAGAATCGGCATCTTCTGTGATGCCCTTAGCAACAACACTTCATAATTCTCTTCGGTGGTTAGCAGAAAGTACACATAAGACGATTCGAAAAGCTCGTGATGAAAATAGTACATTAATCGAATTAAAAAATCAATATCAATTAGATCTAGATTTTACTTCTGTAAAAAATTGTTTAGTAAAAGCTGGGATTGTTGAAGATTCATGTTCTACATTCACTGAAATTCCAGACGAAAAAAAATTATTGATGATGGGAACAATTTTTGCGAATAGTTTTATTACAAACAATTTATCTGCTTCATTTAAGATGGAAATGCCTACACGTTCTTCTATTCTCACAACAAATAATTTTATTTTCCACAAACCTGAAGAAGAAGGGAATGTTGAAAGAGAAATTAAGCAAAAAAATGAAGAGCATGCTGAATATATCACTAAATTAGAAATTTCGTTAGAAAACAAAGTTCAAGAAAATATTGTTGATCAACAAGATGTATTCTATCAAATTGAAAGACTTCTTTATCATGCAAATATTGCGGTAATAAAAGAGAAAGTATATCAAGGAATCCATTGGAATGGTTATCTAAATACCTATGGAGCTATTGCATATGTGACCCAATTAACAGAAAAATTGGGCAATAGAATCGAATACATAAAATAATAAAGAAATAATTCTAGCTAAGATGTATCTTAGCTAGTACATTGTAAGGTAAATCCATCCAACTAAAACGTCGCCAAAGCCCCGGGGTTGAACGATCGTAAGTCACCCCATATTGCTAATATTGGGCGACTTACGATCGTTCAACCGCGGGGGCTTTCGCGGCGCTTTAGTTAGAGGGATTTACCTTACAATGTACTAGAATCTTCAATAAAACACTTCACTTGGTAAAGCATGTTTAGCAAAATAAAAAATACGTTCTTAGCTTTTGTCTGTTTAGGGAGTTCCCTCATTTATGGTGCAGAGCAAAACCACTATTGGTTAGGGACCAACACCATAAATTCGGCTCTTAAGCCTAGAGAAGGGTTCGTCTACAACAACATTTTCGACTATTACCATGCTAGTGACCTTAAAAACAGTCATGGAAAAAATGTTGATATCTCAGGTTCTGTCGACATTAAAACAGATCTAAATATTTTTTCTTGGTATCCGGGTGCTTGTGTATTTTGCGGTTCTTATGGATGTCAGGCCATTATTCCCTTCACTACAGGCACGACCGAATTTCCATTTAACCTTTCTCCTGACTTTCCCTTTGATTTTTTGGTTTTAGAGGGAGGTAACAATCAATTGCGTTTGGGTGATATATACATTGAACCGATTAATATCACTTGGCGTACCGATCGTTTAGCTTTATTAGCTTCTTATGGTTTTTACATCCCAACAGGTCAGTTCCAGCCTTTTTCTGAAAAAGACAGTGGTTATGGAAATTGGGGGCATCAAGTCGCGTTTGCTACCACTTACTTTTTAGATCCTGCAAAAACATTCACCTTTTCAGCCTATGTTGCTTATGAAATCCATTGTAGAAAGAAAGATATTGATTACACGCCCGGAGACAACTTAATTGTCGATTGGGGCCTAGGGAAAACTATCTGTGGTTGTGTGACTGTTGGACTTGTGGGTTATGTAGAATGTATGACAACGAATGATTCAGGAACACAAGTGCCACCAGCCCTTAAAGGGGTTAAGGATCGTGTTTTTGCAATAGGTCCTGAATTAGATTTCGAAATTGATGAAATCGGCGGGTTGTTAACGATGCGTTACGAACGGGAGTTCCTGGCACGTGCTAGAACGCAAGGTAACAGAGCGATAGCATCGTTAGGAGTTCGTTTCTAGAGGGAATATTAACATTTTAACACAAAGACGAACACAAGATACAAAGAAACACAGAGAGGAAGGGAGAGGCTCGTTATCCTTTAATTTTTTTACTAAATTAAGGGATAACGAGACTCTCCCTTCCTCTCTGTGTTTCTTTGTATCTTGTGTTCGTCTTTGTGTTAAAATGTTAAAATTTCCCCACGACACGTTTCCACCCATTTCCACATATTCTCGCGACTGCACTGCAAACCAAATGCCCAACAACGACTCCCACCACAGCGTAAGCCATCGCCTCAAAAGTCAACGACAACCCTGGCTCAAACTGCCGATAAGTGGTCTTCACGATATCGGCATCGAAGTGTCTGATAAATAACAACGGTCGTGACAAAAAAGAACTTTCTTGTAATAACATTAAGGATTGCGACAAATTTTGATAACGTTCAATCAAGCTTTGTAAAAATTCACCTTGAGATTGAAAATCGAGATCTATACTCGTTGTAAATTTCTCAATATATTGATTCAACATCTTGCCATTTTTATTAGCTATCTCAGAAATCTTCTGCAATTGTAATTGCAACTCATCCACATGACCACCCAAACGTGCGGTATACTGATCCATAAATAAGGGCCATTGACAAAACAATAGTGCCGTTGCTACTACGACACATCTTTCCGTCACTGTTCCAATCCAACGTAACATTATTTCACTTCCAAGTTATTCCATTTCAATGATCATTCGGATAAAAAGGCTCCAAGTGCACGATCACATCGCGCACTGCAGGCCATTCTCTTTGTATTTCTAATCGGACTTTCTGGCTAATTAAATGTGCTACATCCACCGTTAATTGGGGATTCACTTCCACATCTATATCCACATGGGCATCAGGACCATACATTTGAATGCGTATTTTTTCTGTGCCTAATACTCCCTCTACACGTTTTGCTGCACTGCGTACTCGTTGAAAAAATGAATCTTCCGGGACTCTGTCCATCAATTGATTTGCATTATTTTTTGCTGCAATCACTCCGACTCCAATCATAAAAGCAGCAATTAACAATGCTCCCATTCTATCGATCACTAAACTCCATTCCGGAAATAAAGGGGCACATAATAACGCCACAGCCGCAAAAAGACTGGTCAACGCGTCGACTCGGTAATGGACTGCATCCACAGCTAAAGCCGGAGAATTTTCCTCTTTTGCTGTTCGATTCACTACATGATAACAACCTTCCAACAACAGGACTGCCAAAGCGGGTATAATCCAGGCTCGAGAATCCATGGGCGGATTTAAATTTGAAAGCGTTGTCATATCAAAACTCTGCTGAATAAACATGCCTGCTCCCACAAAAACAAGGAATAGACCTAGTTGTAATCCAAATAAAGGCTCGAAACGGCCATGACCAAAGGGATGATTTCTATCGGGTGGTTTTTCAGCTAGTTTAATACAGCCAATCAGCAATAACGTCGACAGCACATCCATGAAACTAGCTACTGCATCCATAAATAAGGCATGGCTACTAAACCACCAAACTCCCAATAATTCCCCAAAAATAATGGCCATGCGGATGCCCACGCCACGCCAGGAAGAACGCAAAATACGTATTTTTCGATCGTTGCGCGCCCTTAATATAGACTCGGGTAATGAAATAGGATTAGGAAACTGTTTCATGAATTCTTCGTAACTGTGTAAACTCTAACTCTTTAATGACTTTGTCAATTTGTGACTCTTCAATATGGTAATGACCCAAGATTCTAGAAAAAACTTCAATAGAAGCGCCAAATTCTTCCGCAACAACTTCATTGGCACCCGCATCAAGTAAAGGCTGCACCTCCATTAAGTAACGAGACCTTACAATGACATATGCGTTTGGATTTAATGCATGGACATGAGAGGTAATTTGTAAAGCTGCAATCGCTTCATTGATTCCAATAGCCACTACACGGGCATCCTTAATATGCGCGTGTTCTAAGACTATTTCATGTGTCGCGTCTCCAAAGAAAATCGGTTCACCTTTAAGTTTTTCTTCTTTCACCGTTTCAGAATTCATTTCCAAAATAAGATAAGGAATATTAGCTTGTTTACATGCCTGAACAACATTTTTGCCGATAATTCCATATCCCACAATAATGACATGATCTTGAATTTGAGGAACTTCAAGATGATTTTGTTGACTCAATCCAGCTTTCCAATAGTCAGGCAAAGGTAAAAGATGCAAAAACTTAATGAGACTATTGCCTAAATTAATACATAAGGGTGTCATTGCCATGGTAAATAAAGATACCGATAAAAATAATTGAGAATGATATTCGGTTCCTAAGGAATAAACCGCTCCGGATTTAAGAAGTACAAATGAAAATTCTCCGACTTGACTCAGAGTCACCCCAACTAATATCGCTAAGCGTATGGGTAATCCTAAAATAAGCCCTACTGATCCGGCAATGACACTCTTCAGAAGAAGAACTCCGATGGTCATCAAAATGACCATCAAAGGATGCATAAAAACAAAACTTAGATCTAATAACATCCCTACAGAAATGAAGAAAAAGCTTGTGAAAACATCCTTAAACGGGATGATGTCCCCGATGGCTTCATTGCTATATTCTGTTTCCGAGACCATTAAGCCCGCTAAAAAAGCTCCCAATGCCAACGATAATCCTACCCAATTAGATATAAATGCAACGGAAAAGCAAATGGTAAGGACGCTTAGAAGAAATAATTCACGGCTTTTAGTCGACGTAACGTAATCCAGAAGTCTTGGAACTAAATAAATGGCCGACACAAATACCATTACGATTAAGAAAATACTTTTTACAATAAAAATTAAAAAGGAACTATCCAATTCAAATGGCATTCCCCCTAAAAAAGGAATCACTAGCATCATGGGTACAGCGATGACATCTTGAAAAATCAAAATTCCGATTGCCGCGCGTCCTAAAGGAGATTGTGTTTCTCTTTTTTCTTCAAGTGTACGCAAAACAATCGCCGTACTACTCATAGATAATAAGAATCCAAAAAAGATCGCTTCACCAAAAGGACGTTGAAGCAACAAAGAGACGATACATCCTGCAATTACAGTTAAACCGACTTGTAGGACACCACCCAATAAGAAGTAACGTTTATATTCCAGAATGCGTTTAATAGAAAATTCTAATCCAACGGTGAAAAGCAAAAGAACGATGCCGACTTCGGCTAATAATTGAACGTTAGAGATCTCTTCAACGAGGCCTAAAGTATGAGGTCCTGCTAAAACGCCCGTAATTAGAAAGCCCGCAATCAAAGGAAGTCGTATTTTATGGCAAATCAATAATACAATAATGGCAAGTGCGCAGATGACTACGATTTCGTCAAGAAGAGCAAATTCTAAAAGGGATTGTTCCGTCATATACGCATCATAACTAGAAATTATTTTTTTACAAATGAATCTCACGCCTCTTTATGCGGTGAATATTAAGATTTCATTAATTTATTTTAATATAAAGCTATTGAATAACAAATAAAAAAGTTGTTATAATACCTTTAAAATTACATTAGTGAGGCAATATGAATCCTATTAATTACGAATATAAAAATAAAAACCATGATCGAATTATTTTTGATAATTATGACGATCCTGGGATAGCCCGTTACGGACAAGCAAAGGGGTGGCTATACAATAAACTTGGATTAGCAATAAAAGTTTTAGGAGAAGATGCGTATAGTAACAAACAAAAAACGTTATATTTAAAGCCGAGCAGTGCACGTAAATGGGTTAAAACTCATCTTAATGATGAAAATGCCTGTAAAATTTTGGATAGAGCCCCCAAATATTTTAGAAGAATACTAAGTCCCACATCAACGAATCAAGCTTACCAAGAACAATTTTCAAAATGGGCAGAACGGTTATTAGATCACTTTTTAGAGCAAGATAATACTACCGATTTTGATACTTGGATCAAAGCTCAACCAGGCGATATAGAACATTTTTTTTGGAAAAATGCACAAAAAAACACTCAGCTTATGGAAGATGTTTTCGATAATTTTATGGTAAACATTGATTCACAAGAAGAGTTGCAGGTACATAAAACTCTTAGTTTAATCGATTTTTGTGATAAGAAAGCCAACTCAGGAAAAACTCGTGAAATTTTATATCTGTCAGTAAAATCTTATTTTACAAATGTATTGTTAGATAACTATTCTCTATCCCTTAATAAATATGAGAGTACTACTCCTTTATCATATAATGAAGCAAAAGAATACCTTGATAATTTTCCTGATTCAGCAAATATGTTGAAAAAAATTTCTTTTTTACGTGCTATACCTATACATAGAAATACTGATAACCTTCCTGGAGATAAGGAGTACCATCAGTTATTAACATATTTAACAAAAATACTTCAATTCAATGGAGATCATCAACAAGATATTCTTCAAATTATTGGTTATCTTGCTTCTGAATATAAGATACAAGAAGAATAGCCGAGTTGTTATTATTGTCACAAATCATTTAGCGCACGGCTTCGGATTCGTAAATATGTACCCTAGACTAAAGAGCTAATTGCAAAAATAAATAAAGTAATTTCGCGGTGGTGCCGTCCCCTCCTAAATCGTGAACGTGCCCGCATCCTATTACTCATAAGTTTAACAAGTGTGCTAAGGTTTGAAAAACCCGGCTATTTTATTACCAGCCCGTCTGAGTGTGTCTACTTTTAGTTGAAAATCCTTTTGCTAGGACTACGGCAGTAGTCCAAGGTGCAAGCCCCGCCCTGTAGCGAACGGCAGTGAGCGGAGCGCGGGGTAAGGAATAAAAAACACAGTCGCTACGGCAGTAGCGAAACCATAACAGACTAATCGACTATAAATATCGACTGAACGTTTTTTATCTTTAAATAAATCTTTGTTTTTATCTGTTATGGTTACGCTACTGCCGTAGCGGTGTTTCTTTACATCTTATACCCCGCGCTCCGCTCACTGCCGTTCGCTACACGCGGGGCTTGCACCTTGGACTGCTGCCGCAGCCCTAGCAAAAGGATTTTCAACTAAAAGTAGCCGCACTCAGACGGGCTGGGCTATAAAATAGCCGGTTTTTCAAACCTTAGCACACTTGTTAAACTCTATTCCCAAACTCCTACAAATTCCCCAATGCTTTCAATATTGCCTGCTTATAATCTTGATACCGATTTTTTAAATCATTTTCTGTGATTCGATATTCAATATCTGGCTTTATTCCCAAATTCTCAATGGGATCCCCTGTGGGTCGCATCGCAAAGGTTGTCGTTGCTGTATAAAAGGCGATGCCAAACTTACTTGCTATCGGAAATAAATTAACCGCGCCTCCCGCTCCTGCTGTTCGTGTTCCCATTAATGTTGCACGCTTATTATCTTGCAAAATGGCTGGCATAAAATCGCCACCGGAAAAATCTAATTCATTAATCAAAAAAAGAATGGGTTTTGTATATCGCACAGAGGGATGAGGCTCTATATCCATGATTCCTTCCAACGCACAATAATCTGTCATCCTTTTGCCATCGTTATATTCCGACAAAACAAAATTTGTAAAACCTGTTAACTGTAAAATCAACTTTAAAGTGATTGGATACCCGTCTAATGTCTCTCCAAATAATTCCTTGGCTTCTTCTTCATTAGTCACTTTAGCTAACATAAATTGAAACCAAATCGCATCCCATACTTCTTGTTGGGTCATGGCCATTTTATGCAAAGGAACCTCTAAGGGACGATTTGTCAACATGGAAGCCAATGCATACAAATACAATGCAGAGCCACCAGGATTATTGACTTGGTCAATCACCAGTGCTCGGGTTTCTGCTTGCATCTTAGCAATGATTTCCTCAAATTCTTTCGCGTAATCTTCATCACCTTCATAGGATGGGATGCGTACATACCCACATTTTTTCCCTTTTCTATCGATAAAAATATAAGCATGAAAAGGATTTTCATCTGAACTGCGCCAGACCACTTGTCCCAGATCGGGAATAAAACTCATACGTGCGCCGATTTCATGAGATGGCGTTGAAACCTTTTCTTGAGGATATAAAATTTGAGTACGCTCATAGGTAGGCACTTTCATTTGCTGATTCAACAAAGGATGTTTCTGCACAAAGGTCTCTTTTTTACCAAGGGCTCGATACCCCGACACAAATTCAGGGTGATAAATCCATCTAGTTTTCAGCTGATAAACTTTTCCTTGAGAGGCAGTCTTCAAGGTCAAAACCACTTCTCCTTCAGGAAAAGTAATATCCCCGCGTCCACCATAATAAAAAAATAAAGAAGATTCTGCTAAGGAAGTATTAGTCGCATTAGAGACCCCAAACAACTCTTTTTCTCGTTTTTTCACATATTCAGTGACGGGCTTATTATCAATAGAAATGATTTCATCCCCTATTGAAAGAGGACAATTTTCATCAAATTCCTCTTCGTCCACGTTAACGACAAAATAATGTCCATTAGCCCCTTTAATACTTATCGGGAGATAACTCATTTCTGTAGAATAAAAACGCACGCCCACATGATAATCTCGAGTCGACTGAAAAATCTGATGAATAATCTGATGAAAATCCTTAATCGTTATTTCTGGATTATCCCAAACTTTTTGTTTAGACCTCTTCATGATCTCTTCTAGGTTCCAACCAAAATGTTCTTCTTTCCATTCATTAGGAGCATACTTCATCGCCATGACATGGTGCATTCCATTAATTTCATGACACATTTTTTCTTTAACATCATCAGTTGCTAAAGTTGCAGACACAGTAAGAGGAAGAAGTAATGAAGCGAAACAATGGACTCCAATATTCAATAGACGCATAAGAGAAGACTCCTGAATGGATTTGAGAATAGAATTTAGAAAATTTACTCTTAAAAATCAAACGATTTTTTTTAATTCATTTTTTATATCGTTTTATGTAAAATACTCCTCATATTCAACAAAAGGAAAATACTATGACAGAACGTACTCTTTCAATTATTAAACCGGATGCAGTAGGCAAGAACCACATCGGTGACATTATTTCACGCTTTGAGAAACAAGGCTTAAAGATTGTTGGTGCAAAAATGAAGCAACTTTCCCAAGCAGATGCAGAAGGTTTTTATGCTGTTCACCGTGAACGTCCTTTTTTTAAGGATCTTGTTTCTTTCATGATCACAGGACCTGTTTTGGTGATGGTTTTAGAAGGTAACAATGCTGTCTTAAAAAATCGTGAAATCATGGGTGCTACTGATCCTAAAAAAGCTGATACAGGCTCTATTAGAGCTGATTTTGCTCAGAGCATCGATGAAAATGCGGTGCACGGCTCAGACAGCGTGGAAAATGCAGAAATTGAAATAAAGTATTTCTTTGAACCAAAAGAAATCTGTAAGCGTACTCGTTAAAGAAATTTTTAACACAAAGGGGGACGCAAGAAACAAAGACACAGAGAGTGTCGTTTTGCATTCCTTTTCACATAAAAATAATAAAATTTTATTTGAAAAGGAATGGAAAACGACACTCTCTGTGTCTTTGTTTCTTGTGCTCTCCTTTGTGTTAATATGTTCTTAGCTAATTAAATCCTGCTATGCTACAATCAAGTCGCAAAAATAATTAATACATAGATATATGGCTAAACAACGATTAAGTAAAGTCCTTGCTGCGGCAGGCGTTGCCTCTAGACGAGCTTGCGAAGAGATCATCTTTGCCGGTCGCGCAGCCGTTAACGGCAAAGTCGTCCTTCTACCTCAAACTCCTGTAGACGATTCCGATACCCTCACCGTAGATGGAAAAACTGTCAGTAAATCCGAAGAAAAAGTTTATTTTATTCTTAACAAACCAAGAGGCTACATTTGCTCTGCAAAGGGCATCGATAAAAGTCATCTTGTGATTGATCTTTTTAAAGAAGAAAAAAAACGTTTGTTTACTGTCGGTCGTTTAGATCGCGAAACCGAAGGTCTATTAATTGTGACCAACGACGGACATTTTGCTAATCAAGTCATACACCCCTCTTCAAATATCCGTAAAGAATACCTTGTCAAAACAGATCGAGAAATTACAGCAGAACATTTAATTGCGATTTCTAATGGCACCCTAGTTGAAGGGACTTTTGTCAAGCCACTAAAAGTGACTAAAGTACGTCGCGGGACATTGAAAATCACGATTTCCGAGGGCAAGAAACGAGAAATCCGCCTCCTGATGGAAGCAGCCGGTTTACCAACAAAAGAGTTATCACGTATTCGTATTGGTGGCCTTCTTCTAGGCGATATTCCACCCGGACATTATAGACATCTAACAGAACAAGAAAAAAAACTGATATTCCAATAATACTATGAAACGCAAAAAAGCTCCTACAGCAGATTTAGAAACGATTATGCCAATCCTAATCGGAGCCTGGCGCCGTTTTCGTCAAATTCCTGGACCTCCAGATCGTTTACAAACGCGAGAATTTCGCAGTGTTGTGGACGCTGTTCTAAAACTTCAAGCAAAAACCGATGAAAAAGGACAATCCTTAATCGGAACGGACTATTTTTCTAATCCTGAGCTGTTAGGTGCTTACCTTCTTTATTTTTGGGTATTGCATTATCAAGAAGGACTGTCTGTAATCGGAGAACTCCCCTTTACCCCAAGACGCGTTCTAGATATCTGTAGTGGTGGAGCTCCCTTTGCTTTTGCAGCGCAGCAACATGGCGCTTTAGAGGTTTATGCAACAGATCAGAACGTGCGCGCTTTAGAACTTGGAGCCCAAGTCATTGGCCGTTACGGAAATAGCTTAGCTGTTCGTAAATGGACCTGTTTAAAAGAAGCCTGTCCTGTAGAAGGAACTTTTGATCTTATTATTTTAGGTCACGCCTTAGACGAACTCTTTCCTGATAACCAAAAAGGCTGGAGAGATCAACAAAACACATTTATCCAAAAATTACTGAATCGACTTACACCTCAGGGATGTCTTTTAATTGTCGATAGTTCGCAAGAAGTCATGAATCATCGTATTCTTCAATTACGAGATACTTTAGTTGCTGCAGGCGTTCCCGTCCAAGCCCCCTGTGTTTGGAAAGGTGATTGTGTTGCCCTAAAGGCAAATAGTGTTTGTTATGCGCAACGCCCCATGGAAAAACCCTATTTGCTTAAAGAAATCCAACGTGCAGCAGGAATTAATCTAGGGTCATTAAAAATGAGCTACCTCATCGTACGCCGTCCCGATGCAGCATGGCCCCAACTCCCTGAAGGCGAAAAATTTTATCGCATTATTAGTCCACCAGTTGAAACGCATCATGGCACCCGTTATTATCTTTGTGGAACAGATGGAAAGAAAAACTTAGGGACACGTTTAAAATTACACCCCGCTTCTTCGAAAGCATTCGAGTACTTAAAGCGCGGAGAACTCATTAAAATCACAAATGCGCTTGAACAACATCACATTTATGATATTGTAGAAGGTACACAGATAACTATTGAAGCCGCGTTAGGCAAACCCGTAAAAGAGGTGTATCATGATGACTGATCCAAAGCAGCAAGTTCTTGCAGCTCTGGATAGATTAAAAGCGTTTACCGCTTGGAAAGAGGAAGCCTCTAATCCAACCCTAGCGGCAAGAATTTTTAAGTATGTCAATCGTGTGTTTTCTTCAGATTCTAGAAGGAAAATACGTTCTAAAGAGATGAACATGCATGTTTCTTTGGAAATAGCCACAAACACTCTTCGCAGCTACCATTATCTGCTGCAACACGATCCCGAACTGGCCCAGCAAGCCCAAAAAGTCATTGATCAGTACAACACGCAAATTGCCCAAACAGACATTTTATTTGTTCAAGCTGAAGACAATTTACATCCCATTGAAATTCCTTTTTCTAAACCACCAGCTGCCAAAAAAATCGATGCCCTCTTCTACCTTAATTTACCCAATAGTGTTCCAAAACAAGAACACAAAGATTCACTCCGTGCAAAGACATTACGCTATTTACAAGATTCGTTAGGCGTAGCGAAAACTGTCGAGGCGCTAAAAAATACGGCTTATTTTAAGATGTCTGGAACAACCGCAATGCTAAGTGTTCTACCGGGGATTTTTGCCACCGCAGATTTTCGTGAAATGGGTACACATAGTATTCTTATTCCTGAAAGTTTTTCCATTTCCGCAGACTCATTATGTAACGGATTCCCCTTGCCTGCGTATCATACTGGGATGGCGTTGCATGGCGCCTTAATACCGACCTGTCCACGTCGACCGGAACACTTACCTAAAAATTTATATCGTTTATTGCAGCAGCAAAAAGCTATTCGGCTTGGCTTAACGCTTGACGGACCATTAATTCCTAAAGCCTGGCAGATTTATTTAAAGAAAAAAGAAGAATTTGAAAAAGACCGTGAGATTATTCTTACGCTTCAAAACCAATGGTGGGAAGCCTTATTTCAGGCAAATGAAGAGAGTGTTGATGCGTCTATTTCCCAATTTTTTGAAGCCTGCAAGAAAGCGAATATTCCTTATGAGACTTTTACTGAAGTAAATGAAGGTTTATTAGATCTTTTTGTCCATACACCGATCGTTGCTTTGCAAAAAGCTTGGGTGACACCGAATCATCCATTAAGGCATTCTCAGAATAAACAACAAGCCGCCTTAGCTTTACTAGAAAAAGAAACTAGTGAAGCTTTGACAAAAGTTCAAACATCTCTATCCCAAGCACATTCGTTGTTGCATACCGGTATTTTACACTACGTGAGCGTAGCAGGTACCACATTGGCCAGACATTGCCAACGCATCTTTTTACAGCATTTTTCAGAAACCACGGAAATTTCTTCCCTACCGCTTTCTGATGCCGATCTGCGAATCCATATGATTTTGTATTCTCAATTTATTGCATATACGGATGTGTTTCAAAACCGACAAACTCTGTCGATTAAGGAGTTGTTGCAACAAGAAATTAGTATTTTGAGAACGCCTAATATCGAAAAAATTTCGCATCCGGCAGCCGAGATCGTGGCTGAGTTAGGAGCCTATTTCATCGCCCAAAGAAAGTAATATTTTCCGTCTGTTGCTAGGCTACGGTAGTAGCCAAATGTGCAAGCCCCGTGTGTAGCGAACGGCAGTGAGCGGAGCGCGGGGATAATGAGGAAAAGAAGACTGTTGCTAGGGCGGCGGTAGCTGCCCAATGTGCAAGCCCCGCGGTATAGCGAGCACAGCGAGCGGAGCCCGGGGGATAAGATCAGAAGAATAAGTCCGCTACGGTAGTAGCGGAACAATAACAGATAAAAATTGAAATTTATTTATGGATTTTGGTATATCTGTATGATCTTTTTTCATAGGAACGGAATAGCAGCAATGTCACATTCATACAAAATACATTTTTTTCATCTAATTTGGTCAACACAGTCTAGAAAACCTCTAATCAGTCCAGAAATAAAAGAACATCTTTATCCATACATGGGCGGAATTATTAAAAATCTTAATGGAACTTTGTTAGAAATAGGTGGAATGCCTGATCACGTTCATTTATTAATTCATATGAACAATTTGGATAAATATTCTTACTTTATTAGAGATGTTAAATGCGAATCATCTTTATTTATAAATAAAAAGTTTGATTTACCTTCAAAATTTGCCTGGCAAAAAGGTTTTGCATCGATATCAGCAAGTTTTTCCCTTGTTGATCGGATAAGAAATTACATTAAAAACCAAGAACAACATCACAAGAAATTCACATTTGAAGAAGAGTTTATAAAGTTTTTAAACGATCAAAATATTCCATTTGATAAAAGGTTTGTGTTCGATTAGGTGTTATTGTTCCGCTACTACCGTAGCGGACTTATTCTTCTTATCTTATCCCCGGGCTCCGCTCGCTGTGCTCGCTATACCGCGGGGCTTGCACATTGGGCAGCTACCGCCGCCCTAGCAACAGTCTTTTTTTCCCTTCCTCCCTTCCTCCTATTTCTCTCTTCTTCTCTGTGTCTTTGTTTCTTGTGTTCGTCTTTGTGTTAAAATTTACTTAGATTACCCCTTACCACCACCCAACTGCTGCATCAACGAACCTAATTGCTTAAAAAAACTAAATTCTTCCTGACTTATCGGAAAAAAATGCGCTGCTCCCAAAAGAACAACCCTCGCCAATGCTTCTTTTTGCTCAGGCGTTGCAGCTGGAATCAATGTCTGTATATGCTCCAAACATGCATATAAATTTAATGGATCTCCTTCCCCTAACTTCAACATGGAAATCAATACATCAAGTCCTGGTTTTTGATCCAAAAGAGCATTACCGAGCTTCCAATAATCATGCGGTTCAAATGTATTCATCTGCTCGCGAAACGCTAATTGCGTTTCTTTAAATGCACCATTCCCAAATACACCCACCATCACCGCAAATACCGCATCTGGAATATTGGTCAACAAACCAAGACCCCCATTTTGCCGAAAATATTCAGCCAATGGATGATAACCGACAGGTAAAGAAAATGCCCCATGCTTCGAAATTTTTAACCCTTTCCACTCTTTCAATTGAACATCACTCGATAAGCCTTGATCCGATGCCAACAACAACATCCCCTTTGGACACAGTTGTGAAAAAAAATCTAATGTTCGAAATGCTCCAATAGGAAATGAAAAACTGGCTTCCGAATAACTTTCCAAAATTTTATTTAATCGTTCATCTTCATAAGGTTTTCTTTTTAAAGGTTCATACTGAACAACCAAATCTAAACTTTGAAGAAGATCGCTAGGCTGAGCATTTGCATCATCTGCATAGAGTGAAATCTTTCCTTCTTCTACAACTCCTTTTTTCACACGAAAAAGATCTTGGGGAATCGTATCAAAAAAGTAATTCGCAATAATCACCGGCGGATTGCTCAAACTATTAGGCTGAATTGTCGTATTAGAATGAATCAATTGAAACTCTTCTGTATCAGCATTATGATAAAAAGCAAAATCTAATTCCCCAGAACCTAGCCATTCTTGAAAAAAAGGATGTGCTGCCCACGCTTCCATATTTGCTGTGACAATATCTGTCATGACATAACGAAATTTAATATTTTCGAGGGAAGAATCGGATAAAAGTTGTTTAAGTTTTGACAAAAAGAGCCATGCAAAACGGCCGGTTCCCGCGCCTAAGTCAAAAAAATAGATAGGTTCATTGAGGTCAAGTGTCGTATACATATCGCGTAAATAGCCAAGAACAACTTGTGCATACTGTTTAGCAATTAACGGATGACTTGTAAGGTACGAAGGTACACCCTTTTGCCGCCAGGCATCAGGGCCAAATTCTTGGTAAAGTGTTTGTTGTAACGGCCAGAGGAGCGATTCGGATAGGCGCACATTTTTTTCAATACAAGCTTTCATACGGTATCGTTCCTACAAAAAATTTTAACACAAAGACGAACACAAGAAACAAAGTCACAAAGAAACTTGATCAGCAATTTTCTTTGTGACTTTGTTTCTTGTGTTCGTCTCTGTGTTAAAATTTATACGAACTAAAACCTTATTTTCCAATACAAAAAGTAGAAAAAATCGCCGTCAAAATATCTTCCGAGATATTCGTCCCTATAATAGATCCCAATGAACTCAATGCCTGACGAATCTCCAATGTCAAAAATTCGGGAGAAATCTCGGTTCGTAATCCTTCGACTAATCGCTGACAGGCTTCCACTGCATTTTGCAAAGCTTCCTTATGTCGAACATTCGTAATGACTAATTCATCCTTTGATGGAGGTCCTTTTTCCCATACAACAGAATCAACCGTTTTCTTGAGCTCGGTCAAACCTTCTCGGGTTTTTGCAGAGATCGAAACAACATGAGGCAAATGGATGGAAGGAAACTCGTCATGGGGTAAATCAGTTTTATTCCAAACAGCAATCGTTTTTCCAGGAGGCATTTCTGCAATTAAAATTTCTTCTTCCGGATGTAATCCTCTCGAGGCATCCAAAAGTAAAAGAACTAAATCCGCTTGTGCAAACGCTTGCCTAGAACGTCGAATCCCCTCTTGTTCCACAATATCTTCTGCATGACGGATTCCGGCGGTATCCATCAATTTAAAATTTAAACCATTTAATCGGAGATGATCTTCGACAATATCTCGGGTCGTTCCGGGAATATGCGAAACAATGGCTCGTTCTTTATCTAATAATGTATTCATTAATGAAGATTTTCCCACATTGGGAAGTCCCACTAAGCAAAGCGTTAATCCTTCATGTAATATGCGGCCATCATGGAAGGAGGAAATTAATTCCTCCATTTTTTCGCGAATCGTGTCCAGATCTAAACAAATTTCATCCATGGTCGCAAATTCTAAACCTTCTTCCGGAAAATCCACCCAAGCTTCTAGGATTGCTGCCACATGGGTTAATTGCTTTTGAAAACTTAATATTCGCGTCGATAATCCTCCTTGCAACTGACTTTCAGCTGCATCCAAAGCATATTCATTCTTGGCTGCAATGAGCTCTTGGACGGCCTCTGCTTGGGCTAAATCAATTTTCCCATTCATAAAGGCTTTAAAGGTAAATTCCCCTGGCCTTGCTGCACGGGCCCCAGCAGCTAAAACAGTTTCCAAAACTCGGCGTGTGATTAAGGCGCCACCATGACAATTAATTTCTATCGTGTCTTCTCCGGTGTAGGATCGCGGCCCACGCATTAATACCAACAGAACGTCATCTACTTTGGAACCAGTCGCATTTTTTATCGAGCCATAATGCACGGTATGTGTAGGTAAAGCATCCAATGAACGTGAAAAGACTCGATTTCCGACCGCAAAAGCTTCTTTACCTGAAATGCGAATAATCGCTACGCCCCCTTCCCCTAACGGAGTCGTAATCGCAGCCACTGTTTCGCCAGGCTGATAAGGCTGATGAACAAAATCCATAAAATAATATTTTCTTTAATCAAAATGTAATGTATTAAATGTGTACTATGACATACCAATCCTATTCTATGCCAAACGCCTTTATTTGGCGAAGATTGCATTCTATTTCAGGCCTTTTTCTTGTTCTATTTTTAATGGAACACTTATTTGTTAATTCTCAAGCGGCACTTTTATTTGGCGATAATGGTCAGGGTTTTATTGATGCGGTTAAAGCCATTAATTCGCTGCCGTATCTTCCTGTGTTAGAAATTTTTTTAATCGGATTCCCTTTCGCGCTCCATATTTTCTTAGGGATTCGTTATTTGTTTACGGGAAAATTTAACTCGATGCGCAGCGATGGGAGCCAACCCGCCTTACCAGAATATTCTAGAAACCATGCTTATACGTGGCAAAGAATCACCTCTTGGATTTTGCTCGTCGGTGTCATAGGTCATGTCGTTCACATGCGTTTTACCCATTACCCGGCTTCTGCGATTTTAGGCAGTGAACACAGCTATTTTGTTAATGTAAGTAGTGATCCAGGACTTTACCCACTTTCAGAACGTTTGGGATTTACGTTATGGAATCCCGAAGAGGTTACACATCAGATCCAAGAATTTCAAAAACCTTTACCGGCTATTGAAACCCACAATGAAGGAGACGTTCTTCTTTATCAACAGCACGTCAAACAACGTGAAGGTTGGGTTAAAGCAGTTGAATCCTTACCTGTTTCAGAAGGAAACTTAATGGCTGTGAGTAAAGATTTTGGTACCGCTGAACTCCTCATGGTACGAGATACATTTAAAAGTCCGCTGATGATTGCTTTATATACTTTATTTGTTTTGACGAGTTGTTTTCATGCTTTTAACGGACTATGGACATTTATGATTTCTTGGGGTGTGACCTTGTCTGTGAGATCACAGCAACTCATGTTAAAATTCTCCACTGGATTAATGGTCCTGATCGCCTTCTTAGGCCTATCGGCAATTTGGGGCACTTATTGGATTAACCTTTACACGTAATACTATGCCATCTACAAAAAAACAGGTGATTGTTGTCGGGGGTGGCTTAGCAGGCCTTTCGGCTACTATGAAATTAGCAGAACAAGGCTGTCATGTTCAGTTAATCTCTGTGACAAAAGTGAAGCGTTCTCACTCGGTATGCGCCCAAGGAGGAATCAACGCTGCCATGAATTTAAAAGGAGAAGATGACTCTCCTCTTATACATGCCTATGACACCATCAAAGGGGGCGATTTCTTAGCTGACCAACCGCCTGTACTTGAAATGTGTCTTGCAGGACCGGCGATTATTCATATGATGGATCGTTTTGGTTGTCCCTTTAATCGGACAAGTGAAGGTGATCTCGATTTCCGACGCTTTGGCGGAACGCTCTATAATCGGACCGCTTTTTGCGGAGCCTCTACAGGCCAACAACTCCTTTATTCTTTAGATGAACAAGTGCGAAGGTACGAAGTCAAAGGACTAGTCGAAAAATTTGAAAATCACGAATTTATGCGACTTGTCCTAGATTCCGAAGGTCGCGCGCGTGGAATCGTGTTGATGGATTTATTTAATCTCAAATTAACTGTCTTAAAAAGTGATGCCGTTGTCATAGCCACGGGCGGATTAGGAGTCATTTTCCGTAAATCTACGAATTCTACTTTCTGTACGGGTGCTGCAAATGGAAGATTGTATCGACAAGGCATGTGGTATGCGAATGGCGAGTTTATACAGATTCATCCTACCGCAATTCCTGGGGAAGACAAAATGCGTTTGATGTCTGAATCGGCACGCGGCGAGGGCGGACGCATTTGGGTCTACGGAGATTCTTCAAAAGAAATTGTGGCACCCGACGGACGTACTATCCCCTGTGGAAAAACAGGTGAACCCTGGTATTTCTTAGAAGAATTATATCCTGCTTTTGGAAACTTAGTGCCGCGTGATATTGGATCACGCGAACTTCTGCGCGTTTGTGAAATGGGGCTCGGAATTAACGGAGAAATGCAAGTATATTTAGATGTCTCCCAATTATCTGCAGAAAAACAACACAAATTAGAATCTATTTTAGAAATCTACCAAAAATTTACCGGAGAAGACCCGCGTAAAGTCCCCATGAGAATTTTCCCCGGGGTGCATTATTCGATGGGAGGCGGTTGGGTCGATTGGCCAGCGGCTGACGATCCAGATCGTTGGGAACGTTTCCGCCAAATGACGAATATTCCAGGCTGTTTTAATGTAGGTGAATCTGATTTTCAATATCACGGAGCCAACCGTTTGGGAGCTAATTCCTTACTTTCGTGTATTTTCGGTGGACTGACAACTGCCGTAGAAATACCACGTTATTTAGATTCTTTATCTAGTTCATGTACAGATGCACCAGAATCGATTTATCAAGAAGCATTATCTGCTGAAGAAGCCTTCAAAAATGATTTGATGCAACGTAAAGGCGAAGAAAATGTTCATCTTTTACATGATGAACTTGCCGCATGGATGGTGGATAATGTAACCGTAAAGCGAAATAATACAGATCTGCAACGCACATTAGATAAAATTCAGCAATTAGAAGAACGTTATAAGCATATTTCATTAGACGATCGTACACGTTTTTCTAATCAGACGTATGTGTTTGCTAATCAGTTTAGAGCGATGTTGGATATTGCTAAAGTGATCACCAAAGGGGCACTGTTACGCGATGAATTCCGTGGAGCTCATTATAAACCTGAATTTCCAAAACGCGACGATAAACATTGGTTAAAAACAACCATTGCGACTTATGATCCGGAAAAACAAGACCCTGTAATAACATATAGACCTGTGGACATGCGCTACATACCCGATCCGATTGCACGGGATTATTCTCATGCAAAAAAAGTACAGCCCACTTTAGTGAATGTCCCGACAAATATCAAAGCTCCCATATAGGAGAAAAGATGACCGAAGGTAAAACATTTATTCTGAAAATTTACCGAGGATCTCCCGGTAATCAGTATTGGGAGGAATTCGAGCTTCATCGAAAACCTTATTTGAATGTGATTTCCGGATTGATGGATATCCAGAAAAATCCCATCAACCGTGAGGGAAATCGTGTGGAACCGGTTGTCTGGGATCAGGGGTGTTTAGAAGAAGTGTGTGGATCTTGTTCCATGCTGATCAATGGACGTCCGAGGCAATCATGTACAGCACTTGTAGATCCTATTATTAAAGAAACAGGCAGTACAACAATTACGTTAGCCCCTTTTTCAAAATTTCCGTTAGTACGCGATTTAATTGTCGATCGATCTTTGATGTTTGAGAACTTAAAAAAAGTGCATGCCTGGGTAGATACCGATAGTACGTTTAGTCGAGGCCCTGGTCCAAAAGTCAATCCCATAAAACAAGAAGTCATGTATGCTCTTTCGACATGTATGACATGCGGTTGTTGTGTGGAAGCCTGTCCTCAAGTGAATGAGCATTCGAAATTTGTGGGCCCACAGATTGTGGGGCAAGTCGATCTTTTTAATATGCATCCAACAGGAAGGCTCAATAAGGCAGAAAGATTGCATGTGATGATGGATGAAGGTGGGATTGCGGATTGTGGGAATGCCCAAAATTGTGTTAGGGTGTGTCCGAAAAACATTCCCTTGACGGATGCAATTGCCGAAGTGGGACGTGATACCAGTTTGCAG
>Ga0207052_10010_pt1 | contig 65447 bp, 52 predicted proteins | sample Alteio_BWMinCont_62_FD_153294 | JGI IMG/M metagenome (GOLD analysis project Ga0207052, IMG submission 153294) | Enriched cells from forest soil in Barre Woods Harvard Forest LTER site, Petersham, Massachusetts, United States -... | ecosystem: Environmental > Terrestrial > Soil > Temperate forest >...
GGCGCGGCTCCTACTATAAACTTTAGTGCAAGATACGGTGTAACACAACCCAAGTTGGTAAATGACCTGCTAAACAGGGATCAATTTGTACAATTACAAAATCTGGTTAACCCCCAATTTTTTACCGGTAAAACCCAAACAGATACATTGCCTAATGTAAATTGGGAAAATGTTTTATACCACAATGCCATCGAACAAAATTATAACCTTTCGGTTAACGGCGCATCTGAAAGAGTAAATTATCTTTTCTCGGCATTCTATAACGACCAAACAGGTTCGTTCATTAAAAACTCGTCAAACATTGCAGGTATACGGGCAAATGCCGACTATAAATTAGGTAAATCTATCACGATAGGTGAGCAAATTGGTTTATCGCAACGTAGCACAGACCCAGTATTGGTCGATTTGCATAACGCGCCTTTCCGTACACAGCCCATTATTCCTATATACAATCCAAATGGAGGTTATGGAGGAGACCCGTCGGGTTACAATATACAGTTTAGCGGGCCAAACCCGTATGGAGCAGTATACACCACAACCGCTACGGATATTACCAACAACGTGCAAGCTAATGTTTATGCAGATGTAAAGCTTCCGTTCCATCTTGATTTCCGCAGTACATTTGGTTATACCTATAATGTTTATACCAGGGATTATTTTCAGAATTCATACAGTTTTGGTGCTGTTGCCCAGGGGAATAACCAGCTTTTCGAAAACTATCAGGAATATAACCAGTTGTTGAGCAACTATGTACTAAGCTATAATCAAAGCTTTGGGAAACATAATATAAGCGCTGTAGCAGGCTTTGAACAAACAACAGGCGCCAACAATAGCCTGTACACACAAATGGGTTCAATTGGGTTACCCGGTTATACTTATATCCCAACATCAGCCTCGGCACAGGAGACTACCCTTACAGGGGGAAATGACCCTAACCTGCTTATTAAATCAGAATTTGCCAGGGTAAACTACAATTTTAACGAACGTTATTTTCTGTCGGCTTCCATAAGACAGGATGCCAACTATACTGAATTCGGGTCTGCTAAAGTACAGGGTGTATTTCCGGGAGTGTCTGCAGGCTGGAACATTAGCGATGAAGATTTTTTTGCGGGGGCGAAAAATATTTTTAACTCCCTTAAATTACGCGGTAGTTATGGTTCGCTGGGTAACAGCTCTTTCCCACAATATGAATACGCGTCCACTTATACACAAAATCAGCTTCCCAACGGTGGTCTTCCTTCAGGCGGGTCGCAAGGCTTTGCCCCCGGCCAGCCGTTCCAGATTGCAAACACCGAAACCAAATTGGCCAACCCAGGTGTACATTGGGAAACCGTTACCGAAACCAATATCGGTTTAGATGGCGAAGCTTTAAATGGCCGCTTGAGTTTTACTGCCGAATGGTATAATAAAAACACAAATGGAATGTTATATCCGCTTCCCCTGGCACCAAGCGCGGGGTTCGCACAGCCTTATTATGCTAACGTAGGCATCGTAAATAACCGCGGTTTCGACTTTTCTGTAGGCTACCATGATAAGGCTGGAAAATTGGGCTATGCCATAAATGTTAACGCCGGATTTAACAAAAACAATGTGGTTAGCCTAAGCGGCACAGCTACCGGTATAATTAACGATGGCTATAACTGGTACAACAATGGTGATACGGGTTTTAACATAATGTCCGGTCAAACCATTACCCAGACCAAAGCAGGCACTCCATTTGGTTCCTTTTATGGTTATAAAGTTATTGGCATATTTCAAACAGATGCCCAGGCAGCAGGCCAAAAGGTTAACGGAAACGTAGCGCAGGCAGGCGACCTTGAATTTCAAGATGTTAACAAAGACGGTGTGATAGACCAAAATGACAAACAGGTAATAGGCAACCCAAACCCAAAATTAGTTTACGGTATTAATATGAGTTTTAACTACCAGGGATTTGATTTACGCTTGTTATTTAATGGCGTACAGGGTGTTCAGCTTTTCAATGGTGTAAAAGCTTATGAACAATCTCTTTTCGCGGATGGTAACAGTACAACCCAGGTATTTAACGATTCATTCCTGGGCAGCAACGGGCTTACTTCGCAACCCCGTTTAATGGGCGGTGCAGGAAATAAAGTACTCGATCCTAACAGCAACTATTCTTCGGTAAATAGCTATTTTGTTGAAAACGGGAGTTATTTAAAACTGAAGAACCTGCAGTTAGGCTACACATTTACGGGCAGTATTTTACAGCACTTAAGTATTAAAACAGCCAGGATATTTGTAATGGCCAATAATGTATTCACCATCACAAAGTATAAAGGGCTTGATCCGGAATTAGGCAGCGCTTATACTCCTTCAGGTTATGGAGCGGCTACCACCCAGGGAATAGATGCAGTTACAAATTATCCGCAAACAAAAATTTATTCCGCAGGCCTTGACCTTACTTTTTAATTCAATTTAAAAACTATCAAAATGATAAAGAAAATATATATATCAATACTGGCGGTTATGTTAATAGCCGGCTGTAAAAAAAACCCTATAAATGTCGGCCCAACCAATGCCTACAGTTCGGCAAACTATCCCTCAACGGTAGCCCAACTACAAACCGTATTGGTTTCGGCTTATGCTAACCTGCGCGACCCTGGCCTGTATGGTTTCTGGTTATTACCGAAGGCAATGTCAAACTCAATGCACCAGATTAACACGCAATACGGTGGGGACGCTTCGTGGACTGAAATGGCAAACACCAACCTTAGTGTTGGTAATACATATGTAGGCGCCGCGTGGTTAGCCTTATATGTAGGGGTAAAAGATTGTAATGTTACTATTGCCGCGGCAGCACAGCTTGCGTCCATTAACCCTAATTTAAGCGCGGCTGATAAAGCTACGGTAAGCCTGATATTGGGCCAGGCATATTGTTTGCGCGGCTGGTATTATATGGAATTGGAATGCCTTTATGGCGAAAAATACATGACTGCCGGCGGAACCAATGGTAGCGCACAGGGGGTGCCCATCTTTAGCGCTTTGCCAACGGATCTTGCCTCTACACAGGTAGCGCGCTCATCTGTAAAGGATACCTGGGCCTTTATTATCAATGATTTTAAACAGGCTGAATCATTACTTAAAGGAAATACCTGGGATGCTGCCGATGCAGCACGTGTAACCCAATGGACAGCCGAAGGTTTATTAGGAAAGGCATATGTGTATACCCAGGATTGGGCCGACGCGAAAACTGTGTTATCTGACCTGATGACCAACAGCGGAAAAACACTGATGCCTTATTCCACCTATTTTAACGCCTTTAATGGTCAAAATAAACTCAATTCTGAATCATTATTTGAGTTATATGTAGATCCTAATTCAAGTGGCTATGGTACTTATAGCCCTGGAGCAAATTCTTCAACTATTAACGGGCTTATTTGGTCGCCTTATACTTATGGCGGTCCTGCCGGTGGTGGCTTTAATGGAGTACAGACGCAGCCATTGGGTTATGGTAATTCCTTATTCCACGATAGAAATGTGCTGCGGTTTGGCTATTCGATCGGCCCTGCACCCGCTCCGGTAAACAACCCTAATTATAATCCGCTTGTCGGGCCACAATACTATAACCAGCAACAGGTAATGGATCCTGTATATAAACAACAAGCTTTGGCTGTGCGTACCAATAAAACCGCCGACCCCCGTTTGTTTATTAATGCTTTGCAACCACGGTTAGATTCTGTACAGTTTGATGGTGTACACTGGGCCCTGGTTGCCCAGACAGGATATGCGCAGGATGTGTACGGCTGGGCCGTTAAAAAATACTCGCCTATCAATTACAACGAAGGCACCGGCCTTGGCAATCCCTCCGGCATCCAACAAACAGCCGATGCCTGGGATTACTACATTTTACGTTTAGCCGATGTTTATTTATTGTATGCCGAGGCATGCATAGGCTCGGGCGATAATGTAAACGGGCTTGAATATATAAATAAAGTTAAACGCAGAGCGTATAACCTTCCCACCAACACGCCTTCGTCAATTGATTATAAATCACTTACCGACAAAACCAGCGCGATTAATGATCCGGTTTTGGGCAACAACCCGCTTTATTATGAGCGTTGGGCCGAGTTGTTCAATGAAGGGTCATGGTGGTTTGACGTATGCCGTTGGCAAATAGGGCAGTCCGAAGCTACTTATTACGGGTATACCGATGTTCCCGGGCCTATTAATTTTGTTCCTTCAAAATCATATGTATGGCCGATCCCACAAAGTGAGATCAATAGTAATTCGAAAATAAAGCAAAGTACTGGTTACTGATATAGTTGATTAATAAGTGTAAAGCAGGTGAGATGGCTTTACACTTTTTTTCCTTTTTATTCAAAATATTAGAAACCAAAGCATGTATTTTATTTACGTTTCAAGAAAAACATTTATCGTCTTATTTAGCCTGCTAATATTTAGCGGGGCCCTGGCACAAAACCAGCAAACCATTCATGCTGGTATGAATAGCGTAAAGCTTGACTTTATGCTTAACGCTGATGGCCGGCCTTCATACAAAGTTTATTTTGGTGACAAACCAATAATTAACAATTCATACCTGGGCATCAAATTAGCTAATGACAGTGCATTCGATAAACATTTTAAGCTCACAAGTTCAGAAAAAACAGAGGTTGATGAATCATGGAACCCCGTGTGGGGTGAAGTAAAAACGATACGTAACCATTATGAACAGTTGACTGTCCATTTAAAGCAGCAGGATGCCCCTGGCCGGTTATTGACTATAGTATTCAGGGTATTTGCAGATGGTGTAGGTTTTAGGTATGAGTTTCCAAATCAACCCAACCTTAAATATTTTATCGTATCCGATGAGTTAACGGAGTTTAGCCTTACAGGCGATAATAAAACTTTTTGGATACCGGGTGATTATGACAGTAACGAATATCCTTATACAGTTTCCACGATAAGTCAGGTGGATGCCTCGGTATTGGCAAAGTCAGCAACGGATATTGCTGTCCGCTATGTTCCAGATAAATACGGGATACAAACCCCGCTCATGATGAAGACCACCGATGGCTTGTATATTAATATTCATGAAGCGGCTTTACAAAACTATACCTCCATGCAATTGCATGCGGATACAAAGACCTACAAGCTAACGGCCAATTTAGTAAGCGATGCAGTTGGCAACAAAGCATATATGAGGGCGCCATGCGTAACCCCTTGGCGGACAATTATTGTATCCGATAAAGCCACAGATATACTGTCATCAAAAATGATCCTCAATTTAAACGAGCCGTCAAAAATTGAAAACACATCGTGGATAAAGCCGATGAAATTTGTTGGTGTTTGGTGGGAAATGCAAACCGGCAAAAGCACCTGGAATTACACCGATAATTTGGATACGCTTGATGCTAATGGTAAACTTATCCCGAATGGCAAGCATGGGGCAACTACCGCCAATGTAGAAAGGTATATTGATTTTGCTGCAAAAAATGGTATACAGGGGGTTTTAGTTGAAGGATGGAATACAGGATGGGAAGAATGGTTTGGTAACTGGGCCGAAAAACCCTTCGATTTTGTTACACCATATCCCGATTTTGACATAAAAGCAATAACCGATTATGCTGCCTCAAAAGGGGTAAAAATGATTATGCATAATGAAACATCAGGGTCAGCTACCAATTACGAGCGGCAAATGGATACTGCATTCCGCTTTATGAAAAAATATGGCTATGTCTCGGTAAAAACGGGTTACGTAGGCAGGATCATCCCCCGCGGCGAACATCACGACGACCAGTGGATGGTAGACCATTATGTGCGTGTGGCACAAAAAGCGGCGCAATACCATATAATGCTGGATTCTCATGAGCCGGTAAGGCCTACAGGGTTACAGCGCACTTATCCTAACTGGATGGCATGTGAAGCAGGAAGGGGCAACGAATATAATGCATTTGGGAGCGGCGATAACCCTAACCACGAAACCATTATGCCATTTACGCGCCTGATGGGTGGCCCAATGGATTTTACACCGGGAATATTCAAGATAAAAGGATATACCGCTGACCCGCAAAGGCAGGTTAAGACTACGTTGTGTAAACAATTAGCGTTATATATAACTATGTATAGCCCGGTACAAATGGTTGCCGATATACCTGATAATTATGAAAAGCATATGGACGCCTTTCAGTTTATTAAGGATGTTGCGGTTGATTGGGATGATACCAAAATTATTGAAGCCGAGCCCGGTGAATATATCACCACAGCCCGAAAAGAAAAAGGTACCGGCAATTGGTTTATTGGCGCTATAACGAATGAAAATAGCCGAAGTGCAATAATACCATTGGATTTTTTGGATAAGGGAAAAAAATATGTCGCTACAATTTATGCCGATGGCGATGATGCAGATTGGAAAAAGAACCCGGAATCCTATAAAATCACAAAATATTTAATTAGTGCAGGTACCAAGCTTAATGTGAAGCTGGCAAATGGGGGAGGTTCGGCAATAAGTATAAAACCAGCTACAGATGCCGATAGCGGATTGAAATTTTACAAATAAAATTATAGCACGATCTATACCTGGACAAAACAGCTCAATAAATTTTATTAAGATAATGAATATTAAGAATAATTGCCTGGTAGTAATGCTTATTTTAAACAGATTAATGTGTTCGGCGCAGGAACAAAGGGGGGCCGTTATTCCATGGACAACTTACGAGGCCGAGCGTATGAACACGACGGGAAGTATTATGGGGCCGAAATACGGCCCGTACGAGGTTGAAACAGAATCTTCCGGGCAAAAATGTGTAAAGCTGAACCGCAAAGGGCAATATGTTGAGTTTACTTCATCTGGAAGTGATAACAGTATGGTAATAAGATATAGCCTTCCTGATGGTAAACAAGGTAACGGAAAAAGGACTACGCTTGCCATCTATAAAAACGGGAACCTGGTAAAGCATTGCAAAATATTGTCACGCTATGCCTGGCTTTATGGTAAATATCCTTTTACTAACGATCCAGCCGCCGGGGAGCCGAGGCACTTTTATGATGAAATGAGGGTGACAGGTTTGAAAATTGGGAAGGGTGATATTATCAGGATCCGGCGTGATGATCAAAAAGAAGACGATGCCGAATATTGTATAATTGATTTGGTTGATCTTGAAAATATTGCACCTCCGTTAAAGGAGCCATCAAATTCGTTGTCCGTAACCGATAAAAGTTTTAAGGGAAATGATACCACTGATGATTATACTGAAGCGTTTAGAAATTGCATAGCCAAGGCAGCGGAGACTGGGAAAAGTGTGTGGATTCCGGTCGGAATTTATAAAATTACCGGCGATATAGTTCTCCCGGCAAATTTAACCATGCACGGTGCGGGGATGTGGTATTCACAATTAGTTGGCGATGAAGCACTTTATGTCAATGCAAATAACAGGGTGAGATTAAAGGGAAATGGCGGTAACATTCATATTTCTGATTTCGCTATAATTGGTAAGCTGACTTATAGGAGCGACAAAGAAGCCAATGACGGCATTGTTGGTTCCTATGGCGCAAACTCAACCATATCAAACATATGGATCGAGCATACCAAAGTGGGTATGTGGATAGAAAACTCAGAGAATTTAAAAATTACAGGTTGCCGCATGCGCAACACGATGGCCGATGGTATAAATTTTTGTGTCGGCATGGCCGGATCGACTATTGAAAACTGCACCGCACGTGGTACAGGCGATGATTGTTTCGCCATTTGGCCCACTACATTTTTAAAACAGGTGTATTCGCCGGGACATAACCGTATAGTTCATTGTACCGCAACATTGCCTTTTCTTGCAAATGGCGTAGCTATTTATGGCGGAGATAGTAACATTGTACAAGATTGTTCATTAGTTGATATTTCCCAGGGCTCGGCAATCCTTATCAGCACTACTTTTCCTACAGAAAACAATGATAAAAGCATAAATAATAACTTTAGCGGTAAAACGGTTATTGAAAATTGCGATATAAAAAGCAGCGGTGGCTTTGACCACGAGTGGGACTGGCGCGCCGCGGTAGAGATATGTATTGATAAGCGCAGCATTTTAGGACTTGAAATAAGTAATTTAAATATCACCAACAGTTTGTCAAACGGGTTAAGTGTAATTGCTAAAAACGGACCCGGCAAAATTGGCTCATTGTCTGATGCGACGGTGCAGCACATTAATATTTCAAATTCGGGGATTGGTGTAAAAGGAAAATACAGCCTCTTTATTAATGGCGATGCCCATGGTAGCTTAACTGTTAAAAAATCAGATATCCATGAAATTAAGAATGAATCTGAAAATTTTACTATTGTAAAATAAGACGGACAAATTTCGGATTTTCGACCCGATAGCTATCAGGTTCGGATTTATAAAAAGCAGAAAAATGAAAATTATAGGTCTGTTTAGTCGATCAGGTACCTTTCAGACATCTGGACTTCGCTGTCTTTCGAACTTCGTAATAATAGTTTTTCTTTGTTTGTTCGCCTTTAGCTGTAAAAAAAGTGGGGGAGGTACTGGTGGTAGCACCTCCGTCACAACCAAAAAAACCGATACAACGGTTATAACGCAAATACCAACCAATGCCAAACCGGTGGTAAAAACCAATACGCAAAAGGTATATGTACACTATATGCCCTGGTTTGAAACCCCTGCAACATCGGGCAACGGCCAGTGGGGCCAGCATTGGACAATGGCTAACGAAAATCCCAACACTATACTACCAAACGGCCGCAGGCAGATCGCATCCTGGTTTTACCCTATGATAGGGCCTTATGATAGTGATGACAGGGATGTGATTGATTATCATTTATTATTAATGAAATATGCAGGTATTGATGGTGTGATCATTGATTGGTATGGTACGTTTAATGTTGATGACTATGCGCTTAATAAGCGCAATACCGATTCGCTGGTTAAACGTGTCCCAAATGCTGGCTTGCAATTTGGTATTTGTTATGAAGATGCTTCGCTTGCACAGGTAAAAGCAACTACTGGCACAGATACCGTAGCGGCAGCACAGCAGGATTTCGCCTATTTGCAATCGCAATATTTTAGCAGCGGCAATTATATTCGGATCAATAACCAGCCTTTACTGCTTGATTTTGGCCCGCAAAGTTTAAAAACCACTACGGATTGGCAACGAGCATTTTCAGGCCTTTCAACAAAGCCCAGGTTGTTGTCATTGGAATACGCCGGCAGTGTAACTGGCAGCGAGGGTAGTGGCGAGTTTGCCTGGGTTGATGCCTCTGACCAGCAAAATCTGCAAGGTTTTTATCAAAATCGAGCGCCATCATTATCCACATATTTTGCTGCGGCTTATCCCGGATTCATGGATTTTTATAAACAAGGCGGTTGGGGAAATACCTTATTTTTGATCGGTTATAACGGTACCGCCACTTTGCAGAATTGCCTTAATCTTGCCAAAACCAGCGGCACGAATTATTTACAATTAATAACCTGGAATGATTACGGCGAAGGTACCATGATAGAGCCAACCCTCGATTTTAACTTCACATTTTTGCAAACCATACAGCAATATACCGGGGTTACTTACACTGTTACCGAATTGCAGCTAATTTATAAATGGTACATACTCCGAAAGAAATATGCAGGCAATACCACCGTTGAACAACAATTGATTGTTGCTTACAATGATTTGGTAGCATTGGATGTGGTTGATGCTACTACAATAATTTCGGCAATAAACTAGGCGCTATAACTTTTTTAATATCATTTATAAAATTTATTTTGATATGAAATTTCCATTTCTAAATTTGCGTAACTAATTACGTAAGTTATTACTGATATGAACTTTTACGAAAAAACAGGTAAAATGGCCATCGGCAGCCGCCTCCGCAGGTTAAGCGAATTACTTACTGAACAGGCAAGCGAGGTTTACTCATTATATGAAGTTGATATACAACCTAAATGGTTCCCGGTTTTTTATTTACTGGCAGCAAGTGGCGAAAAATCAATTACACAAATTGCGCAGGAGATCGGTCATTCACATCCTTCGGTAAGCACCATAGTTAAGGAGATGATAAAAAAGGATGTTGTGATGAAAACGGCCGGCAAAAGCGATGGACGCGAAAATTATGTGATGCTTACGGAGAAAGGCCATGCTATCAATGAACGTATACAAATCCAGTACCAGGATGTAAACGCCGCAGTTGAAGCAGCACTTGCTGAAACACAAAATAATATATGGAAAGCCATTGGCGAATGGGAGTACCTGCTGGAACAAAAAAGCCTGTTGAAACGTGTGCAGGACGAAAAAAAATTACGCGAGAGTTCATCGATTGAAATAGTCGATTACCAACCCAAGTACCTGGAAGCTTTTAAGCAGCTAAATGTGGAGTGGATTAATACCTGGTTTAAAATGGAAGAAGCCGATCATAAAATATTGGACCATCCGCAGGAATATGTGCTGGATAGGGGTGGTTACATTCTGCTGGCATTGGATAACGGTAAACCCGTAGGCACCTGTGCGCTTATTAAAATCGGCAACGATACATTTGAACTCTCAAAAATGGCGGTTTCGCCAGAGGCTAAAGGCAAAGGCATTGGCTGGTTATTAGGAAACGCCGCTATTGAAAAGGCAAAAAAGACAGGCGCCAAACGGCTCTATCTCGAAAGCAATACTATACTGAAACCAGCTATAAACCTGTATTATAAATTAGGCTTTAAAAGGATTCCGGGGACACCATCACCATACGAACGGTCGAATATCAGCATGGAAATTTTATTTTAAGACGTAATGGAAGAAAATACAATTATTTTCAGGGAGTTGCGACAGGGCGATAACCCCGCTGTAGCAAATATCATCAGGCGGACGATGGAAGAATTTAAGATCAATAAACCCGGCACTGTTTACTTTGAAGCATCGACCGATCATTTGTTTGAGTTATTTCAGCCTGTTGAAGGCAGTTATTATTTTGTTGTGGAATTAAATGGGGAAATCGCCGGCGGCGCAGGTATTTACCCGACAAACCAGTTACCCGATGGTGTTTGCGAACTGGTGAAAATGTACATCAGTCCTTCGGCCCGTGGAAATGGTATTGGTAAAGAACTGATAAACCGTTGTGTCAACAAAGCGAGGGAGTTAAATTACCATAGCATTTATCTTGAATCGATGTTCGAGTTGAAACAAGCGTTGAGGCTATACGAATACTTTGGTTTTAAATACCTGGATAAACCAATGGGAAACAGCGAACATATTACTGATCTATGGATGTTAAAAACTATGGATAGTACAAAATTGTAACGAGTGCCGAAACCATCATCTTAAAATCCTTAAATCCAAAAAATCCTGGTCAGGCTTTCCTTTGCGCTTTCTCCCAAACCGCACTTTGCTTTGTCGTAAAATAGCGGATGATCCCCATCAAAACAGCATAATTCATCACACAAAAATAATAAGGGATGAACAGCACTTTGATGCGAATATGCCTTTTTTCCATAATAAAACCGAGTACGGCCAACAGGTAAAATAAAATCTGCGAAAAAAATATCGCCATGTAAAAGGCTTGGCCGGGCTCAAAAGCTAAAGCAACATTCAATATGAAGACCAATATCAGCAGGAAAGGAGTAACTGTCCACCTTAAAACACGATGACTGATGTATTGAAATGACAGGACAGGGTATTTGAAAGGGTTAAATAAGCTTTTTAAGCGGAGTATGGATTGCATACCGCCAGCGGCTATTCTGATTTTTCTTTTTAACTCTTCCGATACATTTTCCGATGCGGTCTCTATGGCATACGCTTCGGGCTCGTAAACTATGCGGTACCCTTTTGTTGCGATTAGCATCGAGATCATGAAATCATCCAGCACAGTGTCGGCAGGTACATCCTGGTAAAGCGAACGCCGTACGCTGAACAACTCGCCGGCTGCGCCAACTACGGAGTATAGTTCAGAATCCCATTTTTTTAATGTTGACTCATATTTCCAGTAAAAACCTTCACCGGCGGCGCTGGCATCAGCATTTTCATTTATTTGTACGCGTTTTTCGCCTGCTACCGCACCGACCGTTTTATCGGTATAATGCCGGCAAATGCGGGTAATGGCTTCGGGATTTAAAAAAGTGTTGGCGTCGGTAAAAACTACAATTTCAGTATCCACATATTCCATGGCACGGTGAACAGCGGCGATTTTACCTGACCGCCCCTCCTGGTGTAAAAGTTGTATTTGCGGATAGCCGCTGATGATACCGGCCGTTCTATCGGTCGACCCATCGGCAACAAATAGTAGCTTTAATTTGCCCGGCGGATATTTTATCTGCAAGCTGTTAATTATTTTTTCCTCAATAAACAATTCTTCATTATAGGCGGCCACTACCAGGGTGCAATTTGGCAACAGGTCATTTATAGGGGTTATAATTGCTGGCTTACCTTTAAAATATCGCTTTATCTTAACCAGGAAATACAGAAAAACACCATATCCCATAAAGGTGTAAAAAACAATAAAAAGGCTTAGCCAAAATATAATTATCATGCTATTGTATTGATAAGGTATCCTAAATTTTTACTGTTTTTTGAATGGGTTAAATTCCACCAGGTGGCTTTGAAAAGCATAGGTATAAAGCTGTAATTTTTATCTTTCAGGTAGGCAAGCACATTACGTGGCGTAACTAATAGAATAAAATAGACATAAAAAACTACCATCTTAAATAGCGGTGCATTGCGGCGAATAAACAATATTCGGTTACGGTTCATAAAATACTCTTTTAGCCTGCTTTTTTTACCTACCGAGACTGATTCTTTATGATAGATGAGGGCATCGGTACAAACCCAGGCCTGGTATCCGGCCTCTTTTATACGTTCGCACCAATCAACTTCTTCATAGTAAAGGAAAAAATTTTCATTCATCATGCCTGCTTTTTCAATGGCTTGTTTTCTTACCATCATAGCGGCGCCATGGCAATAAGCGGTTGGCCCGGTTATATGGTCGTATTGGCCGGTATCTTTTTCGCGCAAACCGATGCAGCTATTGCGGCATGTGTAAAAGTTCATTGGGGTATAGCCTGCATATTGTATCAGGCTTTTATCATTATAGTATTTAATTTTTGGCGAAGCCAAGCCCACTTTGGGGTTTGCATCCATCACTTCAACCAAAATATCGGTTAAGCCTGTAGTAAATTCAGTATCGTTATTTACAAAAAACAAATAATCGCCGGTAGCTTGCGCTATACCCAGGTTATTTCCGCCTGCAAAACCCAGGTTTTGTTCAGAACGGATAAATTTGATATCGGGGTATTTTGTACGCCAATCAAGCGTATAGTCGGTTTTGCTGCCATTATCAACAACAATTATTTCAAGCCCGGTTTTCGGGATAGATGCCAGCAACTCTTCGGTAACTTTTGGCTGATTGAAGTTTACAGTTATAATGGATACGGTTTTCATTATTTAATTGCAACTCCAGGCTCAGTGTTTGCGCCGTGCGGTGTATGAATAAACTTTTTATTAGCGCCTTTCAACTTAAATAGTAATAACACCATCGTAAAAAATATAAGTGGTATTTTTAAAACAGCCCCCAAAAGTTTATCATTAAAAAACGCAGCAGGTACGGCTATTAGTATACCTGTATAGCAGCAGGCCGTAGCAGCCAGCCACAATTGCCAGCCCGGCCCAACGCCAGGCAACACCAACGAAATTATTAGCATAAACGGCATGAGCCCAAGCATTAAAATGCGCGGTAAAATTGCAGTCTGATATATCTCATTAAAATAGTCAAAATTGCCATGTTTAAAAAGTTCGCCGAAACCGGTGCTGCCATATTTTTTTAATAGATTAAATTGTGCCGATAGCCACCTGCGCCTTTGTTTTTTAAATACTTCGGGATTGCTCACTTTCTCGTCATAAATTAAAGCATTTTCGGCATAAGCAACGCCTATTTTATTACGGGTAAGCAGCAGGCCCATTTCTTTATCAAAGCCGCCGACGGCATCAATTTGAAGCATAACTTCTTTAAATAAATTATACTCAAGTGCCATTCCCGAGCCAATAATGGCGGCGGAAAGGTTAAAAACACGTTGCGATTTTCGGAATATATGGTTATTTATCTCCTCGCTTATGGCATCGAGTACAGCAATCGGCGTATTGGTATTTTTTGCGACCCTGTGACCTTGTACCACGCGGTTACCTGCTTTTAAATAGTTATTTATTTGGTACAAAAAATCAGGGGCGGCTATGTTGTCAATGTCAAAAACGATAGCGGCATCAAAGTTACCTGTGGTATTTTCAATGGCTTTGTGTAAAGCTTTTGATTTGGTGCTGCTTTCAAAAATAACCTCCAATACCTGTATAGGCATTTTTTTTAATTTTTCAACCGTTTCAGGCTTTAACGAATCGGCAATCACGCATATATGGAATAGGTCTCGGGGGTAATTAAGGGTGATAGCATTCGCCGCGGAGTTTAATATGATCTCATCCTCTTTATAGGAACATATATAAATCACAAATTTCGACAGTGCGGAACTTTCAGGCGTTTTTTTAATCTTTATTAATTTACCTGCTACCGAAAATATAAACAAGTATAAACTATATACGCCCAGGTATATAAAAAGTGAACTTGTAATTATTGCTGCAATAAATTTAATTATCTCCATACGTAAACAACTTATACGAAAGTGACGGCAAAAATGGTGGTGTTATGAATTATTTTTTTAGGCAGGCATTATTTTTCGGTCGTATTTTTTATCAAGATTTGCCTCTAACAAGTCTTTTATTTCAATTATCCTATGTTCCCAAGTGTTATCGGCTGCTATAGCAAGCCTCTTTTGCTGCAACTCGCAAGTATCCTGCAAAGAAATATTGAGTGCTTCTGTAAATTCACTGGCATTTTTACAATACGAAACTGTATCAAAAGTAAAGTCCTTCAAATCCGAATTAAAATCGGTTGAAACCACCGGCCTCCCGGAACCAAGGTATTCAAAAAGCTTTAAAGGGAATATATTATTGCTTACCTCATCCTTCTTAAATGGGATTATAGCTACATCAAACCCTTTTAATACCGATGGCATAAGCTCATAAGGTACCGCGCCTTTTATGTAAACGTTAGGGGCTTTATAGTCCTCGTCTTTTAGATAATAACTGTCAACCGGCCCTATAAACACAAAACTTTTATCAGGATTAGCTGCAATAAGCTTTTTTACAAGTTCGTAATCGATACGCCGTTCAATAGCGCCGAAATAGCCTATTACTGGTTTTTTAATACCATTTAAAATTTCGGCTTCTGGCAGTTCAGGATTAAGCGCTTTTTGGCTATGGCTGATATTGGCCGCATTAGGTATAAAATAAGAATTTTTATTCAGCCGGGCCTTCCTGTTGCACAACTCTTTGCTGGTTGAAATAATAACATCAACGCTTTTTACCAGTATATCTTCGGATATTAAGCCATGTTTGGTTTGATAGGGCTCTATTATAGGATCAACACAATGGTAAACCGTTAATTCCGGGTTTAGCAATTTATGAAGCGTAGGGAAGGAAAAATTATATGAATTGATATAAATGTAGTTGCCGATATTAAGATTTTTAATAACTTTTTTTATGCGCGAACCTACAATCAGTTCGTTAATCTTTAATGCAAGCCTGTATAATTTACTTTCCGGCAATACATTTATCGACTGTACAGGAGGGGTAATGATAATCTTTAAATTTGGATTATCAGTTTGAATAATGCAGTTTTTGGGTGAAAAGAAATGTGGCCTACGGGCACGAAAGCCAGGGGTGTTCCTGAATTGGAAATAATCGCGCCAGGTATAGGGCCTGTCAATATAGTAAACATAATTATCCTGTGCCAGGTGTTTTGCCATGGTGTAATTTGTCGACTCCAGGCGGCCGTCAAATTGCATTTGCGAAAAAATAATTATGTTTTGATTTTTTAGGCTCATTTTTTAGGGGTATTTTTTTAAGTCGAAAATCTTTAATCTGAAGTCAGAATTTATAAGTTAATGTCAAAGGCATAGTTTTATTTGAAACTTTCGACTTCGGACTTCGGACTCCCGACTTCAGACCTCAGAGACTTTCTTTTAAATCTATTTGGCAAATCAATCAATATCAGTTTTGTTTCAAGTACGCCTAATTTTAATATATCCATCATGGTAAAGTTCAGGTGCTTTTTAAGCATCCAATACCCATAAATAACACCCACTAAAAAGGTGAAAATTGATGAAAGCGCCACGCCATAAATATTGTGTGTAATATAAATGCCAACAAAATCACCCACCACATTAACTATCAACATCAATATTACTTTAATCATATTTATATGCGGTTTGTTCAGGATGTCAAGCGATATGCCAAAAAAACGATCCACCGGCAATAAAATAGCAAAGCACATAAATATCCTGAAAACATTGGCCGCTGAGGTAGCTACGAAATGCTGGCCGCCAATAATTTCAATAACCAGGTCGGCGCCAATAAATGCCACAATTGAAACGGGTATTAAAAGTATAGTTAGTACCCCAGCATACTTTTTCATGATATAGGTCATATGCCTTTTATCATCCCGGTAAATAGCAGCCGACATAGTAGGTAAGGCAGTAGCGACAAAACTCCGGAGCGGAATTTCTATCACTTCCCTTAACCGCTGCGCCAGGTAATATATACCCACTACAGCTGGGTCGGCAAACATGAATTTTATAATAAATGTATCAGACCCACTGAGCAGATAAGAACTGATGGAAGTACCGACGCTATATTTCCCAAAATGGGTTAATTCTTTAATGCACAACCAGCTTTTGTGCGTTATAGAGGTAATATTTGCCCACCCGGTTACTATTGTAAATAGGCTGGTAATTGCCGCTGACGCACAGTAAGCATAGATAACGGCCTGGAAGTTTGCTTGATGTAGTATTATTAATAGAACGATAGCAATAAAAAAACAGCCCTGGCCGATTAAATTGAGTATGAACATACGGTCGAACCGTTCTTCGGCCTGCAGTATCCATAAGGCAATGCTTGAGGGAAACTGGCAAAAAAAGATTATACTAAACCATTTAATAATTATTGCCGTTGAAGGATTGCTATGAAAAAATAAAAATGCACACAAGCATAACAATACTAACACAGATGTGAGGACAAACCCCAGGAACCAGGTTGAACCGGCCACATTTAATGCACGCTCCCTGCTTGCTCCCGAATAAAATTTAACCAACGAGGTTTGTAAAAAACCGCTCCTGAAAAAGCTCGCCAAAGTGTATGCGATAATGAAGAAAGTCCAGTACCCAAAATCGGCGCCTGATAAAGTGCGGGCCAGCATAGATACAGTTACCATCCCCATAACGGGCATAACTGCATTGCTTGCTAATGACAGCGTGTGTTTATTTGATAATTTTTTTAATACCTCCATTACACTTTTTCCCAGCTGCTGGTTTCAAAATTATATTTTTTAATAACCCTTGCCGGATTCCCTACCGCTACCGAGTAGGCCGGTATATTTTTTGTTATCACACTGCCCGCGCCAATTACAGCATGTTTGCCAATAGTTACTCCTGCTGTAATAACACTATTGGCGCCTATCCATACGTTATCTTCAATAGTAATCTGTTTTGTCACCACGGGTTGCATTCGCGGCGGCTTACTAACATCGGCATAACCATGATTAAGCCCCGAAATAACAATGTTTTGTGCCAGCATTACATAGTCGCCTATTTTAACAGGGCCAATAATTACGTTACTTAACCCAATGCCTGTATTGTTGCCGACATACACATCGCCAACACCGTTATTAATGGTCGCGAAATCTTCCACAATACTATTTGAGCCTATCTTAAAGTTTTTAAATGGAAACAGGTCCATCCGGGTATTATATCTTATAATGGTATTTCGGCCTTTTTTATGAATAAATGGGTTAACAAATAATCTCACCCATAATCTGGGCCTGGCCTGGCCGCGGGGTATCAGCAGCCAATGTACAAATTTTTTTATCCGCGGGTTCGATTTAATTGAACGCTGTAAAAACATTGGTTAATCTTTTAATCCTATTCATTAAATCTCCCCTGTTGTAGCAGGTGTCAATTTTCTTTGTTGTAGGTCTAACCGCATCGTAATATTCAAAAGCGCCATCGCCAAATAAAATAATATGTTAGACGGGTATTGTACGAGTGCTTGCTGCGGATAGTTACCAACATCAAAGGCGAAAATGATTAATATCATGCCCAGGCAATAAGATTTTAGCGCAGGGTCCTTAATTAAATAAAAATATTGAATGCCTTTATACATAATAACAAAGTTAAATATGCAATAAAGCAATAGTCCTATCCATCCCATTTCAACAGCAACCCTCACATAGCCACTGTCTGGCGGGAATTTTGAAAGATAGGAGTTGGGGGCAAACCGCTGGCCCCAAATCCCGACCGAACCTAAACCGCCGCCAATTGGATGCGACAATATATAAGGCTTAATACGTTCCTGGTTACGGGCGCGTTCTTCAAATGAAGCGTCTTTTGATGGCCGGAAAGCGCTTTGAAACCTGGCCAGGGTGGGGTTGGAGGTAGGCATTCTTATTAGAACTCCAAGCATCACTGCGCATATTATACCAAACATCAATACTTTTTTATTGAAATTAAATATAAACAGCATGCTAAGCCCTGCCGGAATAATTACATAAGAAGCCCGGGTTCCTGAATACAACATTACCGTAAAGAAAAACACGGCCATGCAACCTAAAATTACTTTTTGACGGGTTTTTAACGGGCCAAACATCAGGGCTATACATAACAAGGCCGCGGCAACCATATTGTAGGCATAAACCACAGGATCAGAAAAAATGCTCCACTTTCTGAGGTGCCCACCAATAAATAATAATTTGAACCTATCGGGATCCCGGTGCAGCCATGTACTTTCAAATCCGAATAAACCTAAGTGTTCCTGCTGAAACCCTGCAATGGCAGCTATAATTTCGAGTCCCAACCATACTTTGATCAATAACTTGATAAATTGTTTTGTGCGTATGTGGTACAAAAACACAAAATACATCATCATAATAAAGCCAACAGTACGGACAGTGAAAACCCACTCCAGAATTGTCGGAGAATTAGGGTTAATGGCCTCTAATATGTTATAGCCCAGCCATGTAAGTGTGAAATAGGTTATAGGGTTGTCAAAATACGCCCATTGCTTGTCATTTTTCATTTTTACGAAAAATCCCAGCAGCAGCAAATACGTCATGGCATCCATTACAAGGCCAATGGGTGTTTGCTCAGGCACAAACCTGGAAGCATAATTTATAAAAAATGAAATAATAAGCAAGGTTATTATACCAAATTTAGGATAGGCCACTGCAGCGTACGCTGCAGGCAGGGCGATGATGATAAATAAAATAATTACCCCGGCGGCAAACCCTTCACGGGCTATGATAAAACTTACCGATAAAGATGCAAGGACTACAAACAGGATGACTGCCGGCGCAGAAAATTTTTGTACAATTATCCTGTCCCAGAATGTTCTATAGGATACATTGTCTTTAACCTGATCATCCGGCATTTGCTTGAACAGTTTTGTGTTAAAAAAATAATATCTTTAAAAACCAAACGAAAATACCTGCAAAAGCAAGGATAATGGCCGCAGTGAGACATCGCTTTTGTAATGTGCTTAAATCTTTAAAAGGGTCGTTTGCTTTTTTATGTTCAATTTTCATCGCTGCAATAATCAAAATAAGTAAAATGAACTATCCGGGCAACCCGATCACTGGTTTAATTTCTTGGTTTTTTTGAATGATTATGTACGATAGCTTTATTTAAAACCCACCCTGCAAATTTAGTATTAAGATGTTTAAGGTAATCAATATATTGGCCGTGCGACCTTGAAATACTTTTGTTTGCCTCGAAAACCGCTATTGTTTTATTTGTAAATAATATCCACTCTTTTGATTTATTTAATGAATCGAGCGGCGGCAGGTCAATCAATATGATATCGTACCTTGATTTTAACTCATTTATCTCGTTTTGAATATGCCTTTCGTCATTGATCTCCAGTAAGGAAACATCACCACCCCTGTTACCCAAAACACTTATGGCACTGGTGTCCCTTTCAATGTATGAGCTGCTCCTGAAATAGTCTTCAATAAATAGTTTTGGCTGTATTATTTTACTTAAAGTAGGATTGTTAAAATTGCCATCTATCAATAAAACTTTTTTATTAATTGCCGAATATGAGTAGGCCAGGCTAGTCGCCAGCAGCGTTTTACCTTCGCCTTCGCCAAGGCTCGTGATGCCCAGAATTTTCTCGCCCTTAAGTTCCTGGTCAATTTCAAACCTTACTGAACGAAGCAACTCTTTAAACTGCTTCATCTTTTGCCTGTTTTCAACGTCCCAAAGTTTTCGCAGGTCGGGCTTTGGGCCGTGTATCAAATTTAACGAGCCAAGTAACGGTAATTGAGTTTTGTTAACCAGGTCGGTGGGCTCTTTTATATTATCATCAAGGTAATAAAGTATAAACAGCACCAAAATGCAAATAACAAAGCTCACAATGCCGCTAAGTACTATCAGGAGCGCTTTTTTTGATGGTTCGGCAACATCAGGCGTGGCAGGTTCTACCTGCATCAGCTTTATCGAAAAATTTGATTGAAGGTTTATCGCGTTATATTGCTTTAAAACGTCTAAATACTCCTGGCTTGCCACCGCAACATCAGATTCATAAGTTTTAACAGTTGCATCAAAAGGCACCAGCCTTTTAAACTTTGCATCCAAATCAGAAAGCTCTTTATCAATAGCCTGCACACTATATTTTGCAAGGTCTCTTGATACCTCAAGCTCCAGCTTTTTAGCAACAAGGTTATCTTTATTTACGAGGGGGTTAGTAATGTACTTATCCGAGGTATTGTTAATTTCGGCAGTAAGTTGCTTTTGCAGCGAATCGAGGACCGGTTTATATGTCGGGTTAAAACCGCTGTGAACATATTGTTCATTTAGTGTCCGCAGTTGGTCTTCAGTACTTGTAATTGCCTGGTTATACTGGCTCACTGTCGATTCGATATATTGCCTGTCTTTTGGGTTAAACTTGTCGTTTATTGATTTTACAGCGCCTTCATAAGATGCAATGGTCCTTTGGGCTTCAAGTTTTTTATCCTTGTAAGTCAGTATTTGTGCATCGATGTCTTTTGCCTGGTCTTCAAGGTTTAAAATTCCATTTTTTATCTTGTATTGCTGTAGCGAATCCTTTTTCTCGCTCAATGCGTTTCGTTTTTGATCCAGTAATTTGGATAAGAAATCTATCGCATTTGATTCGTTTTGTTTAACGTTTACTGTATAATAATCCAGAAATTCCTTACAAATGGTATTTACAACAAAAGCTGACAATTGCGGGTTTTCGGAAGAATAGGTTATCGTAATAAAGTCACTTTCTCCGTCGCGGTCAACAGACAGGTCTTTCCGTAACGAACGCTCGTCGTATTTCATCGAAATAAGCAGTTCGTTCAATCCGCTTTCATCTTTATTATACAGGGATAAGGGCTCGCTGTTTTGCAGTTTATATTTATAAACTAACAATGCGTGGTCAACCGCAGGTTGACTTAGGTTTTTGAACTGATGGTTTAGCTTTCTGAAAGGAGTAGGGCTGCTCAGGTCGTGAATGATCAACTGGTAAGAAACATTATCAACCAGTTTTTTCAGCTTAATGATCTCCGTAAGGTTGCTAAACTCGCGTGTGATCTCATCCTGCTGGGCGTTGGGCGTGTTGTCTTTATCTAAAAGGTGCCTTGATGCATCAACAATGCCTGTAGCAATCTGCGTGTTTGAAACATATTCACCCGGTAGGTTTTTGACAAGGAAGTACGAGGCAATCACCGTTGCCAAAACAACGAGGATTATTATATATTTATATTTGCCTAAAAGAGAAAAATAAGACGATACTTCCATTATTTATTTTATGCTTTCCAGCTTGGCCCCCAAAAGCTCTTCAAGATTGGTTTTAGCAGTAAATACAGCCAGTTCGGCCTGTAGCCTGAATGAATTTTGATTATAAAGGTTTGTTAACGCTTCATTGTAAACAGTGAACGTAGTTTCGCCTCTTTCAAATGTATGTTTCAACTGATTTACAGCCGTTGTTGCATCCTGTGTGGCATTTACCTTATTGCGTAAATCTGCCTGTGCTTCTATGTAAGCAAAGTAAAAGCGTTTTACATTTGCCTCAATCGTTAAAAAATATTGTTCTTGCTGCTCTTCGGCAACTTTAACCGCTTCTCTGGCATTGTGTACTGTGTATGGCCTTTCGAAAAGCGAACCCAAACTTACTGAAGCCACCAATTGTAGCCCGTTAAAAATTATGGGGTTTGTTGCACTTGTTGTATTGGGGCCCTGCGGGCTGTAAATATACGATGCACTAAAAGCATCGAGCCAGGTAAAACTAACCTGGTGAAAAGTGCCCCTGGCGATATTGATTTGATCTTGCAGTATTTTAACTTGCGGATAGTTCTTTTTAGCCGTAGCGATCAATTTTTCAAGGTAAGGGTATGACAGGTCCTGGAACATGGTTTCCTGTGCATGAATATTAGCGGCAAAAGTTAAAATAAATAATGCGAGGCAAATAGTTCTAAATTTATTATTCATCTGTTTTTAAACTTTTTCTTTCTGAAAAACAGCCGGCACAGTCCTTACCAGGATCTTCATATCAAGCCAAAAAGAATAGTTTTGAGCATAAAAGTTATCTAATTTTTTCCTTTCACGCTCCGACATATCTAATTTTCCACGTTTAGTTATCTGCCACAAACCTGTTAGCCCTGCAGGCCCTAAAAACCGCATCGACCACTCATTGGAAGTTAACATTTCAGCTTCATAAACGGGCAACGGCCTGTTACCAACTAATGACATATCTCCCCAAAGAATATTGAATAGTTGAGGGAGTTCGTCTAGGCTCGAATTTCGCAAAAATTTGCCGAGTTTAGTAACACGGGGGTCGTCTTTAATTTTAACAAATGCGGCTTTTGTGCCCCCATCCTCATTTGAATACTGATTTTGTGTGGATAACTCAAGTAGTAATTTATCAGCATCGATGCGCATCGACCTGAATTTGTAAAAATCAAACACTTTATAACCTGTCCCAACGCGTTTGCTTTTGTAAATTACCGGCCCTTTTGAATTTAATTTTATCGCAATTACAATAGCGAGCATTATCGGCGAAAGAATTAAAAGCATAGCGCCCGATACAAAAAGATCGATAAGCCGTTTGCCAAACGGCATAGTGTATTTTATATCAACCTCCTGCGAAATGTCGGTCAATTTAGGCTTGATCAATTTAAACTTTACAAGGAAATTTAACCGCTCGCGCAGGTCGGACATTGAAAAAGGATAGATATAAAAATCATGCACTTTTAGCCGCATGGCATTTAATTTTAATCCTTTGTCATTTGACAGCGATATAAGCACAATAATAACGCCGTTAAATAAAAAGTTGCTTTTTAGCCGCTCTACCAGGGCAAAGCATTCTCCATTTTCATCAACTTCTGCTAAAATTATTTCGGGGATGGTTAATATCGACTGGTTACCCAAATATTCTTCAAGCTGCACCAGCGAATTATTAAAAAAAATGTTAAAATAAGTATTGAGTTCGCCGGCTACTAAATCTTTTAATTCTAATCCGGCATACGCGATCCTGGTGTGCGAAGCTGCATTTTCATTCCATTCAGTTGCTATGGGTTGCGTCATAAATGTTTAGTACTTGTATTATGGCTGATTTTAATGAAGTGGGATTAAATGGTTTTGGCATATAAGCATCAACTTGAAAAGGCATGTTGCTAACCTGTTCATCCAAATCATGGGCGGCCGAAAGCATAATTATGGGAATATCGCGAAAAAGGCCGCTGATCTTTACATTCTTAATGAATGACTGCCCGTCAAAATAAGGCATTTGAAGGTCAGAAATTATCAATTCGGGGATATTACCATCTTCGAGCCATGAAAAAGCATCGATACCATTGTTTCTAACAACTATTTCATATTCTTTTGAAAGAATAAAATTTAACAGCTTTAAAATGCTCAGGTCATCGTCAACAATCAGTATTTTTTTTTTCATTTTCTGCCAATCCTGGTATTGATTCCGGATTTGCCATGATTACGTATTTTTTCGGGAAAGGTTATAAAAAACTAAAATTGAACCCTTAATTTATTCCCAATAAAATATTGGTCTCGCTTTGCAGGGCAAATGATTTCTCCTTTCTTTTTTTTTCTAAAAATACTTTATTTTAATTAATAAAGTCATTTATTTAAGAAATTTTGTGATAAAGACAAAAGATAACAGAAAATAAATACACGCCGGCCTGTTGCGGTATTATAATAATATTATTATGTAAAATAAATATTTTTTAAAAATAAATATCCCAAAACCTTGCCAAACCCATTTTCGGGTTGCTTGCTACGCTTGCTAAATATTGTCCGTTTATTTTAAACGTACTTACTAACCAGTCGTTAGTCGAGGATATGATATCGCTGTCAGCAAAATGATCGCCATCAAGGCAGGGGATTAATTTTAGGTCTTCATCCAGCCCCTTGCCGGTAGCTTTTGTCAATGCCTCTTTGCGGGTCCAAAGCATAAAAAAACGCTCAATTGACGAGGCCTGATTTATGTAGGTTATCTCTTTGTTACTAAAATTATCCTGCAACACATCCTTATAACCGTAACTGTTGTTTATAAACTCAGTATCAGCGCCAATTTCCGAATTCGAAACGGCAAGCAATATCCAATCGCCGGAGTGTGAGAGGTTATAACAGAGGGTGTTGCCTGCATTGCTTTTTATATAAGGTTTTTTATTGGGCCCGACCTCAAACTCAACCGCCGAAGGTTGCAGGTTTAAATACTTTCCTAAAATATTTCTGAGGGCGCCGCGGCTAACGATAAACCTGTTTTTGTCGCGGATATGAAAATACCTGTTGGCCCTGGCAATTTCGTCAGGGTGCATTATTGTTAAAAAGGTATTGAGAAAAGATAGGTTTGAAGTAATGTTGATCCTCCAGATATCCACATGGTTGCCCATAGCATAATCACAGCCGGAACCGCTTACCCAGTCTATATTATTTAAATACTGATTGTGAATTTTAATAGCAGGCATTTTAAGTCGAAAGTCTGAAGTCTAAAGTCTTAAGTCCATGAAGAAATCAAAAAATAAACTTTTCGACTCAAGACTTAGACTTAAAACTTTCGGCTAAATTACTTATTCACCGCCTCATCAAGGCATTTTTGCAATATATTGGCAAATATCTTATCGTTCGGGGCTTTGAATATGGTATTATGTTCTCCGGGGATATTATGAATATTTACACCTTTAAGTGCATAAGGTTTCCATCCAAGATGCTGGGCCTCATCAAGATAAAAAGTTTGATTCTCTGCCCGGAATACTTCTACCGTAATATTATATGGTTTTAGTACGTAATGTTTCTCGGCATATTCATTCATTTCATCAACTTTATTGGAATATCCGAAAATACCGGCCCTGGTTTGATTTTTACCATATTTTAGTTTCCAGTAAGCCCTGATGATCCGACGTTTTATGTTGGTACTACGTTCAACAATGGTATATTTAAAACCATTGGAGAAAGTGAATGTATATAACACACGTTTAATAAAAAACCTTCCCCTTTTATACAGCCTGATCAGCGTTGGGTCGTTATATGGCGAACGGTAGGCATAAGTATCAAACATGGCCAGCATTTTTACCTCCTTGCCCAATGCCTCAAACTGTCGTGCCATTTCAAAGGCAATTATGCCGCCAAAGGAATAGCCAGCGAGTGCATAAGGGCCCGTAGGGTTTTGCTCCATTATAGCTCCTATATAATAAGCGGCAATATCTTCAATATTATTTAACGGCTCATCAATGCCGTTAAGGCCTTTCGCCTGTAAGCCATATACCGGCTGGTCTGCATGAAGGCCCATTGCCAGTGTATTGAACAGCAATACATTTAAACCTGCCCCATGAACCATATAAAGTGGCATTTTGCTGCCTTTAGGCTTTATCGGTACCAGCGAATCCCAGGTAATTGTTTTACCGCCAAGTTCAAGTGTGCGGGCAAGTTGTTCAACTGTTGACGACTCAAAAAGGGTGGCAAGCGGCAAACGTTTGCCTGTCTCTTTCTCTATCCTTGCCATTACCTGTACGGCAATAAGCGAGTGACCGCCTAATTCGAAAAAATTATCGTCTACACTAACTTTTTCAACGCCTAAATATTCTATCCAGATATCTGCCAGCAGTTTTTCAATGTCGGTTCGTGGCGCCAGGTACCTGTTACTTTCTTCGGTTAAAGATTCCCCGTATTTTGCCAACGCTTTTTTATCAACCTTCCCGTTGGGGGTTAATGGCATTTCGTCAACTATTATAAAATTATCAGGCACCATATAGTCAGGCAGCGAGCTTTTTAACCTGTCTTTCCAGTCAAGTGCCTGACTTGCTGTGTCTATGGTTTCATCATGATAATTAACAACTACAAAAGCCACCAGTTTATCAACGCCTAATCTATCGGGTTTGGCAATTACAACGGCTTCTTTTATATTATTTTCTTTAGCAAGCTGAAATTCTATTTCACCAGTCTCAATACGATAACCCCTTATTTTTACCTGTGCATCAATCCGGCCCAGGCATTCAATCTCACCATTGGCCATAAATTTGCCCAGATCGCCGGTGCGGTACATTTTGCTGCCGGTTTGTTTGGTAAAGGGGTCATCAATAAATTTTTCGGCAGTTAATTCGGGACGGTTTAAATAACCTTTGGCTACGCCATCACCGCCGATATAAATTTCGCCTGCTACACCCGGTACCAATGGGTTTCCATATTTATCAAGGATGTATATCGATGTGTTATTAACAGGCCTGCCAATAGAGATAACCGTATCGGCAGCAGTTAATTGTTTTACCGTTGACCATACTGTAGTTTCGGTAGGGCCGTATACATTCCACAAGGAAGATGCACGGCTTAAAAGCCTGTTAGCCAGTTCTTGCGGCAAAGCTTCGCCGCCGCAAATAACTTTTATTGGGGTTGATGCATCCCAACCGGCCTCAAGCATTATACGCCAGGTATAAGGCGTGGCCTGCATCATGGTCACCTGTTCTTTTTTAATAATATCAAGTAAAACACGGCCGTCTTTTGCATCGGCTGTATCAGCAAGTATTATTTCGGCGCCGGTCAGCAGCGGAAGAAATAACTCCAGTCCGGCAATATCAAAGCTTATGGTTGTTACGGCAAGCAATTTGTCTTCAGCAGTAATGCCTGGGGCATTTTGCATGCTGTAAAGAAAATTTACCAGGTTTTTATGCGTAATCTGCACGCCTTTTGGGTTGCCGGTTGACCCGGATGTATAAAGGATATAAACGAGGTCATCACCTCTGACATCGACCTCGGGCTCAATTATTGCATGCTGCTGCAGGGTTGCCCATTCGTCTTCAAGTATTAATTCCTTAGCGTTTGATTCATAGCGGCCTTTATACTTTGCCGAAGTTAATAAAACTACCGCCTGCGAATCATCCAGCATGTAGTTGATGCGGTTAAGCGGGAAAATAGGGTCGAGCGGTATATAAACGGCGCCCGTTTTCACTATCGCCAATATGGAAGTAACCATTTCGGCAGACCTGTCGAGTGAAAACCCGACTTTATCGCCTTTTTTTACACCATTTTTTATAAGTAATGCGGCAAGTTGGTTGGCATTTTCATTTAGCTGTTTATAAGTTATTTTTTGTTCGCCAAATGTTATTGCTGTTTTGTCAGGTGTTTGCGCCGCTCGTTCAGTAATTAATTTATGTATGGGTATATGCATTGGATAGGGGTATTTTGTGTTATTCCAGGCATCTAATTGTATTTCTAACTCTTTCGCATTTATTAAAGGTATATTTTTAATTAATATTTCAGGTTCATTTACCAATTCACGCAGTAAAAATTCAAATCCGTCCATCATTTGTTTAATGGTTTCGGGTTTAAATAAGGCTGTATTATATGACCACTCCAGCGTCGGAGCTTCATCATGCCCTGCAATGTTTAAAAATAATTCAAAGTTTTCATATTCTCGAGGATTACTAATTAATTTATGCTGCAACCCGTAAAATTCAACGTCATCATCAAGCCCCATATCAATATTAAACATCACAGGTACCAATGGCACTCTTGAAGGGTCACGCGCGATGTTTAATTTTTTTAATAAGCTACCAAAAGTATATAATTGATGATCGTATGCATCCAGTATATCAGTCCTCCGTTGTTTTAAGTATGATCTGAAAGAAAGATCTCCGGAAGGGTAGCTCCTTAATGCCAGTAAATTTACGCAATGGCCAACAAGCCTGTAATTATCTGTGGCCGGCTGACCTGCTGCCGGTAAACCAATTATAATTTCATCCTGGCCGGTTAACCGCTGTAAAAAAACTTCGAACGCTGCCAGCAGCGTAGTTACAAAACTGCTGCCTGCGCTTTTGCCAAGTTTTTTTACCTCGTTTGTTAAGCTACCATCCATCACGAAATCTTCGCGATGGCTTTTGTAAGTACGTAAAGCAGGACGGGGGTAATCCGTAGGAAGGTTTAAAAGGTGTTCGCTGCCTTTAAACTGATCTACCCAGTATTGCTCGGTTTCTTTGTATTCCCGGCTTTCAGACAGGTTTAATTGTTGAAGGGCATAATTAGAAAAAAGTGGTGCTTCAGGTAAACTAACGGGCAGGCGCTTTACATAGCCCGAATATAGCTTGCTGAGGTCTTGCATCATGATGCCGATAGACCAACCATCGCAAATGATATGATGAGCAACAAATGTTAAATAATGCTCGTTGTTTGATAATTTATATAGTGATGTTTTAAAAAGCGGCCCTTTTTCAAGGTCGAAAGGTGTTAGTACATTTTTTTTGTTATCATCTTTTAAAAACAACTGCTGTTTTTCGGCAGTCATTGATGACAGGTCCTGGTATTCAATATCGAGGTGTAATTCCCTATATACACAAATACTTGCACCATCTGCACTGAACGAAATCCTGAGTGCCTGGTGCATATTCACTACGCCCTGTAATGCCAGCAGCATGGAGTCCTTATCAAATGCGCCTGTTAAAAGTAATGAAGCACATTCGTTATAGGCACAGTTGGCTGGGTCTCCGCCGATAAGGCACGAGGTCCATATTTCTACCTGCGATTCGGTAGCCGGTGCGATCATAGTTATTTCGGGCCCTGCAAACGGATCAAAGTCAACCTCACTTGTATGGTACACAGGTTTATTACTCTCCATGTTTAATTTAACCGCTTGGTCAACCCCCGAAATACCGGGATTTTCAAACGGATCAAAGTTAACCGGCTTTATATCATATCCAGCTTTGTAGTTTTCCACAATAGGGTAAGCATCCATTACTGTGGGCGAAATTACTGGTTCAGCAAACGGATCAAATTCCACCGGGGTAGTATTATAAAGTGACGTTTTTGTTTCCAAAATTAATTGCCATTAAGTTTAACCTGTAAATATTTACCGGGGTTATTAGTGTCGCTAATAAACCAGCCAGGGTTTCCGTCTTTATCGCGTCCAAGTTTAGCACCAGGGAAAGGGGATTCCATATAAGGGTTTACTTCTTCTTTTACTATAGTAGGTTCTGGTTTTTTTGAAGGGAGAAATCCTGAGGTTATAAGTTCATCAACACTTTCGCGGAAAGCGGTTATGATTTTATTAACATCATCGGCTGTATGGGCTGCTGTTAAAAAGCAAGGGAACAAATCCCATATATGGATACCTTTGTCGCGCATCAGCGTAAACAACAGTTCCCCATAAGGCAGTTCTTCCTTAAATTTAATTTTCCACAACGAGCCGAACGACGGGCTATATAACGGTATGCCTTCTTTTTCGCAAATGGCATTTAATTCACCAGAGAGGTATTGGGTAAGTGCATTTAAGCCTTGCTGTAATGCCGGCCCTTTGTTCTTCATAAACTGCAATGAAGCTTTGCCCGCAGCAAGTGCCAGCGGATGGCGCACAAATGTGCCTGCAAAATAGGTAACACCTGCTTCGGGCTGCGAATCATCGCCATATTGCCAGGTGCCGCCGTCAAGCGCATCCATATACAGTTTTATGCCTGCAATAGCGCCGATAGGCATGCCGCCGCCAATTACTTTGCCATAGGTGCCGATGTCGGCTTTTATGCCAAACATGGCCTGTGCGCCGCCGGGGTGCATCCTGAAACCGCTGATCACTTCGTCAAATATCAAAACAGTATTTGAGTTGGTGGTGATCTGCCTTACCTTTTTAAGGAAATCAACCGGCTGGAATTCGGGGCGCCTGCTTTGTACCGGTTCAACCAAAACGGCTGCAACTTCATGCGCCCTTTCCTGGATGATCCTCAACGATTCGTCAGTACCGTAATCTAAAATCAGCATATTTTGCACCACTTCTGGCATAATGCCAGGTGCTGCTGGAATGGTTTTTAATTTTTTTGTGCCGCGAACGATCACTTCATCATTAATACCATGGTATGAACCGCTGAAAGCAATGATCAATGAACGGCCTGTAACTGTCCGCGCGATACGCATCGCGCCCAAAACTGCCTCGGAGCCTGTATTGCACAAAGCTGCCCGGTCGAAACCGGTTAACTCGCATATCAGCTTGCAAACATCGCCTGCAAGCTCGTGCTGCGGGCCAATTTCGTAGCCGTTTTCAACCTGCTGCAATACTGCCTGTTTTAAAACATCGGGTTGATAGCCCAGGAAATTTGAGCCAAAGCCATTTAAGGCATCGATGTACTCGTTACCATCAATATCCCAAACGCGGCTGCCTTTCGAACGGTTTACCACCAATGGGTAAACAATTTCTTTTGTTAAAGGCCGGAAGCCGCTTACAACACGCGGATCCGCCATGTAATCACGGTGCTTTTGAGTATATGCCTTACTGCCGCTGGTTTTGATATTGTAACGAACGGTTAGTTTTTGTAAAAACGATTGCTGTTTTTCGCTTAAACCCTGTACCTGTTTTTCAATACGGGCGGTTGCGCCGAATGGTTTTTTAACTTCAACCTGTTCTTCGGGTGTTAAGTCATATTGTATAGATGATTTTGCATGACCATTAACAGGCACAGTAGCAACAGGCGCTGCCGGTTGTGGCGCACTGCCATTTTGAAGGCTGGCCAGCTGGGTTGCAAGCATTTGTATTTGCTGCTGTATCAAATCCAGGGCTGGGTTAGCCTGGCTTTGGATAGCAGGGGTGGGGCTGTTATAAACCGGCTGACTTTGAGCGGGTGCAACCTGTGGGTTAAATGCTTCGGCAGGCAAATTGGCATCCAGATATGCTGCAAGGCTTTGAATGGTATTATATTCCTCAAATAATTTGCGGAAGGTAATAGGCACATTGAACTCTTTTTTCAAATTGGTTGCAATTTGTGTCAGCAACAGCGAATCAAATCCTATCTCGATAAAATTCATATCCGCCGAAGCGCCGTCTATCTCAATGCCCGATGCATCTTCAAATAGTTCTTTAAGTTTACCTGTTAATAGTTCTTGTCTCATCAGGTTATGTTGTAAAATTGTTTGTTCTGTTTCTAATGGTGTTTTTTGTACTTCTAAAATTTCCGTTATAGGATTTGCCTGGGGTATCGGCTCAAGCCAGTAACGTTTATTATCAAATGCGTAAGCCGGTAAATTTATTTTTAATCTTTGCTGATTTTGATAAAAAGCCGTCCAATCAGGTGTTATACCATTGAGCCATAACTGGCCTAATGCCCTTAATACGGAATAGTACTCAGAAGATGTTTCATTTTTTTCGAACCCGGCTATAATAGGCGTTGATTTGATAGTTGCCTGTTGGCGGGCAAGCGTTGCCAGGGCATATCCGGGGCCTACTTCAAGCAACAGGCGGCCTTCATCTTCCTGCAAAGTATCAACGGCGTTTGCAAAGCGGACGGTTTTGCGCAGGTGTTGCGCCCAGTAGGCCGGGTCTGTCGCTTCTGCCTCGCTCATCCATTTGCCGGTAACTGTTGATACGATGGGTTTTACCGGAGGATTTAATTTAACCGATCTTACCACATCCTCAAACGGTGCAACAATATCATCCATCATTGCTGAATGGAATGCGTGGCTTGTTTGCAATAGCTTGGCCGCGATATTTTTTTCGGCCAATTCGGCTTCAAATGCTGCAATAGCTTCAATTTCGCCCGCTACAACACATAACTTGCTGCTGTTAATTGCGGCTATGGATAAATCTTTCGGTAAAATGGCTTCTAATTGAGCGGCCTCAAGCCTTACCGACAACATGCTGCCTTTTGCAACTTCGCTTACCATTCTTGCCCTTGCAGATATTAATTTTAGCGCGTCTTTTAAATCAAGAACCCCTGCAAAATGTGCGGCTACAAATTCGCCGATGCTATGGCCTGTAAATACTGTAGGCTGTATGCCCCAGCTCATCCATAGTTTTGCCATGGCATATTCTAAAATGAATATGGCCGGCTGGGTATAAAAAGTGTTTTTAATTTTTTCGCCTGATGTTTCGTCAACAACCGGGGGATAGATGATATTGAATATGTCCGCCTGCGGGGTGTCTTTTAATAACCCGATACATTCATCTACAGCAATTTTAAAAACAGGTTCAATATCATACAATTCCCTGCCCATATTTAAGTATTGCGAACCCTGGCCTGGGAACATAAACACTACCTCGGATGCTTTTGAACTTAGTTTTTTTGATGTGGAGGCATCGATAGTTTGGGACGATAGTTTTGATAGCAGCTCATTGCTATCACCCGCAATTATAAAACGCCTGGTATTAAAATCAGCGCGTGTACTTTGTAGTGTATAAGCTATATCAGCTATATTAATATTTTCATTTTGCTGAACATAGCCCGCAAGTTTTTTAGCGTAAGCCGCAACACTTGTCTCCGTTTTTGCCGACCAGATGATGAGCGATAAAGGTTTTGAAGCTTCTGGTTGAGCCATTACATTTTCAAATTCCTCCAGTATTACATGCACATTTGTGCCGCCAACACCAAAGGAACTTACACCTGCACGCCTTTTTTTAGCACTTTGCCAAGCCTGTAAAGCTGCGTTAATATAAAAAGGACTATCATTGAGATCGATATTAGGATTAAGCTGGTTGAAATGTAACGATGGCGGTATTTGCTGGTGGTGCAATGCCAAAGCTGTTTTTATAAGCCCGGCCACGCCCGATGCCGCTGTTAAGTGCCCAAGATTGCTTTTTACCGAACCTATGGCACAATATTGTTTTTGTTCCTGCGTGCCAAAAGCAAGGCTAAGGCCTTCAATTTCAATTGGGTCGCCTAATGGGGTTGCGGTGCCGTGTGCTTCAATATAACTGATAGATGATGCATCTATGCCGGCATCGTTAATAGCCATAGCTATTGCGCCTGCCTGTCCCTGTGCGCTCGGGCCGCCGAAGCTGCCTTTATCTGCACCGTCATTGTTTATGCCTATACCTTTTATTATCGCATAAATGGTATCGCCGTCGCGTTCAGCAGCTTCGCGGCTTTTTAAAAGCACTACGCCTGCGCCATCGCTGAAAACTGTGCCGGTTGCATCAGCATCAAATGGCTTGCAATGGCCATCCTTGCTCATGATCGAACCTTCCTCGTAAAAATGCCCGCTTTTTAACGGCGAGGTTATTGATGCCGCGCCGGCAAGCACCACATCACATTGGCCATCTCTTATACTGCTAACTGCCTGGGCAATTGCCAGCAAAGAGGTTGAACATGCGGAATAGACCGCTACTGCCGGGCCGGTAAGGTTTAACTGGTAAGCTGTACGGGTAGCTATATAATCTTTTTCGTTTAGTAAGCGTACGTTAAAATGGCCATTTTTCTCTACCAAATCAGGGTGTGCCAAAACGTTATTGGTAAAATAAGTATTGTAACCACAACCTGCAAAAACGCCAACGGAACCTGTATATTTTTGCGGTAGATAACCGGTACTTTCCAATGCTTCCCAGGCTATTTCTAAAAATACACGCTGCTGCGGATCCATTAATTCGGCATTGCGCGGGTTGAAACCGAAAAAACCGGCATCAAACTCATCGGCACCATCAATTATACCCCGGGCTTTTACATATGCCGGATCGTTTTTAATATTCGATGAGATTGATGAGTCTATTTCAGCATCGGTAAAAAAGCTGATCGCTTCTTTGCCTGCTGCGAGCATGTCCCAAAATTCATCGATGGTATTTGCGCCGGGGAAACGGGCGGCCATGCCTATAATAGCAATATCGCCGTTGCCGGTGTTTTCTTTTTTCTTTTTAACAGCTGCCACGGCTTTATTTACGCCGGTAATCAAATTGGCAATGCCGCTAATAGTAGGGAACTGGTATAATTTGGTAATTGGTACCTCGTAACCAAACCTTTGCTTTAACGCTGCAACAGCTTTTAAAGCAAGCAAGGAATTACCGCCTAACTGGAAAAAATTATCGGCAACGCCAATCTTTTCGATCAGCAATAACTCAGTCCATACGCCTGTTATATTTTTTTCAATAGGAGTTGATGGCGCCTTGTATAAAACACTTAGTTCCGGCCGCTTAAAATCGGGTTTTGGCAAATTTTTTCGGTCAACCTTGCCGCTGGTGGTTTTTGGCAATTCGCTTAACCAAACGTAGGCCGATGGGTGCATAAAATCTGGCAGTTGCTGCTCGATGCTTTTGCGCACATAATCAGTATCCGGGATGTTTTTCGCAGATACAAGGTAAGCTACCAGGCGTTTTTGTCCCGGTATATCTTCTCTTGCTACAACAATAGCCTGCTGAATATCATTTAGCCGGTTTATCAATACCTCAATCTCGCCCAGCTCAACGCGGTTGCCACGAATTTTTACTTGTGTGTCGCGGCGGCCAAGATAATCGATGTTGCCATCGGGCATATAGCGGGCAAGGTCGCCGGTGCGGTATATCCTTGTTGTTTTATTTTCAGTTTCCTGCCAGTAAACAAATTTCTCGGCAGTCATTTCCGGGCGGTTTAAATAGCCATCCGCCAGGCTAAGGCCACTTACGCAAAGTTCACCGGTTTCGCCATAAGGTACTTGTTTTAATTCTTCATCAAGGATAAGTATCTCTGTCTCATCAATGGCCACACCAATAGAAGGTAGTGGTGGCCATAAGGCCGGGTCGCCGTCCAATATCAGTTGCGTTACCACATGGGTTTCAGTCGGGCCGTATTGGTTAAATAACTTACATCCCGGCAACGCCGAAAAAAAGCGGACGATCTGCGGGGTTATCTTTAATTGTTCGCCGGCAGTCATTACCTCTTTTAAACAAGCCGGGAAATGTTTTTCTGCGTCAGCCGCTTCGGTTAAATATTGCAGTACTACAAACGGTAAAAATATCCGGTTAACGGTATGTTTTTCAATGTAATGCAACAGCCTGTTAGGGTCAACTCTTAAAGTTTCATCCACCAAAACCAATGTGCCACCGGTGGTTAAAGTGGCAAATATCTCCTGGAAGGATACATCGAAACTTAATGGGGCAAACTGTAAGGTATTAACGCCAATTGTTGATATGGAATGCTTTTGCTGCCACGACAGCAGGTTTACCATCGCCTGGTGCCCCATAGAAACACCTTTTGGCGTTCCGGTAGAACCGGAGGTATACAATACATAGCAGGCAGATTTTCCAGTTGTTATAGATTGGTTTGATGCCTGGTGTTCTTTATCAGAAAGTAATATATTGACAGATAATGGTTCGAAAAGATGTTTTTGTGCAGATACGGTTAAACAAAGGTCAATGCCTGAGTCGGTAATAATTTGCTGCAGGCGGTCTTGCGGGTATTCAGGGTCGAGCGGTAAATATGCTTTGCCCGATTTTAATATCGCAAGGACACTTATTACAGTTTCGATAGTGCGTACGGTGCTAACGCCGGCAACTAATGAGGCAGGCGATTGTGCCAATATCGCGGAAGCCAAACTATCTGCCCTCTGGCCTAATTGGCTATAGGTTAGTTTTTCATCGCCAAAAACAACAGCAATTTCATCAGGGGTTTTGCTTTTTTGTTCCTCGAACAGCTGATGAATTAGTTTGCCATCAATATTGTTTTCCATAATTGTTTTGCCAGTAGAAGTATCCATTAGCTATTTGTGCTGCGTTTCAATAGTATTAACCGGTCAAACAGGGGTATTAAGTTTAACTCAAAGATTTTTCAATCTTTTTATACGTTCGGTTTAATTATTTGGTTGTAGTGTTAAAAACAAAACGGCAGGTTATGCATTTAGGGATAAGCTGTTTTACCACGAAGAACACAAAGGTTTCACGAAGGACACTAAGAATTAACATGGTGAACTTAGAAGACTCTTAGGGGCCTTAGTGGTAAATTATGCGCCATGCGGCTAATGCAAACCAGTCCCAATAAATTGTTTTAATATCTTTGAAGCGTAATGAATAAAAAATACCTGCTGCCTTTTATATTTTTACTTGCCTGCGCCACTTCGGCAAAAGCAAACTTTAATTTCGATGCCAATTGTGTTGAGGCCTATAAAGCTATCCTTGGCTTAAGAATGGCCGAGGCAAAAACACTTATCCAAAAGGAAAAGCAACAAGAACCAGGAAATGGCATTACGGTTTTGCTTGAAAATTATGTTGATTACTTTGGCCTGTTAACCTCGGAGAGTAAAGACGATTACGAAAGGCTGAAGGATAATAAATCAACCAGGCTTTCTGCATTGGAAGAAAACGATAGCAAATCACCCTATTATCTTTTTTCGCAGGCCGAGGTTTATTTACAATGGAGTTTATTGAGAGCTAAATTTGGCGATTATGTATCTTCCTCATTTGATGCAAAAAAGGCAAGCGGATTGCTAAAGGACAATAACGAAAAGTTCCCTGATTTTTTGCCCAACCAAAAAAGCCTGGCTTTGGTAAATATTATTTTTGGTGCGATACCGGCAAGTTTTAAAGGTATAACCAGGTTTTTAGGGATGACCGGTAATACCCAGGCAGGCATTAAACAATTAGAAACGCTACGGGCTGAGCTGCCAAAAACAAAATACAGTTTTTATAATAACGAGGTTATATTTTTTATCTGCAATATTGATATCAGCATACTGCATAGTACCAACGACTATGCGAAGTTAACCAGCTATATGGCGGAAATGGACAACAATAGTTTATTAAAGGCTTATTTGCAGGGCTATGTTGCTTCGAAAACAGGCCATAACGACGAGGCTATTGCCTTTTTAGAGGCCAGTCCGAAGTCAGGCCAGTATATAAAATTCCCGGCTATAAATTATTATTTGGGATGCGCCAAACTTAACCGGCTGGATAGTGATACGCCTGCGGCTTTGTTTGATTATATAAAAGATTTTAGGGGAGTAAACTATATAAAAGACGCTTACTTAAAGATAGCCTACTATTACCTTTTGCACAATGACCCGGAAAAATATGCCTATTATATAAAACAGGTTAAAACCCGTGGCAACGCCATTGATGAAAAGGATAGACAGGCGTTAAGCGAAGCAAATGATACCAAACCGGATATCGACCTGTTAAAAGCAAGGTTTTATTTTGATGGCGCCTATTACAATAAAGCATTGGCGCAGCTATTAAACAAGGATGTAAACAGCCTTAAATTAACAAGGGACAAAACAGAATATTACTACCGCCTTGGCCGTGTTTATGATAAGACGGATAAATTTAGCGAAGCCGTTTTAAACTACCAGCGGGCAATAAATTTTGGCAAAACCACCCATTATTACTATGCTGCCAACGCTGCACTGAGCATTGGCCGACTTTATGAAACAAAACGGGATTATAAAAAAGCAGCGGAATACTATAACCAGGCCATCGATATGAAAGATCATGAATACAAAAACAGTATTGATGATGATGCAAAGGCGGGGTTGAAGCGGATAGGGGGGTGATTTCGGATTTGGGAATTTCGATTTCGGATTTGAGAAGTTTGTATAAAAAATGAAATAAAAGAAATGTTTGTCTATTTTCTCCGTTTGATGTAATATTACTTAATTATGAGAAATATCCTAACCTTAGCTATTATTTTTTTTAGCCTTAAATGCATAGGGCAAACCTATTCGCAAAGTGATTTTACAGAATACCCAATTCCTAAAGTAAATTCAGATGCATGGCTTAAGTTAGATACCTCGTCAAAAGGATCGTTTATGGTTTTAGAAGTTAACGGACAACTACGCATTACTAAAGATTCGACTTTAGCTGGTAAGGAATATGCAATATCTGGTGGGAGACTTTTAGCACTCGATTTAGGGGAGTGGGGAGGGGGCTTGTTTTTTAAACCGGATGATAGCCTTCGACAATCCTTTTTAGTTAACAATAAACCAGTAAATGTCGACAATCAACTTGAGCATTATGATTGGATATTGCATAATTATCCTGTTTATGTAAGAAATTTAATCAAAGGCAAGCATCTTTTGATAGCAGGGGCAAATACTCAGTCCCTTGTCCCATGCAAAAAGGAATGGCTATTTACCCAAGGGATGCTCGTTGGGCCAAACCATGGTTGGTTATCACAACTCGTTATGCAAAATGACTCTTTTACGGTTACTAAACTTGTAGATTTAGACGCCGCACCCAAAGTGATAACTGTATATAATGATAAAGTTTTTGTTGTAACCGATAATGGATTTTACCGTATTTCCGGAGGCAAAAAAGAAACAGTATTGGATAATTTGTTTTGGGCAGGCTTAAATCCAAACTCAATCGCTGTTGTTGACGAAAATCATATTTATGTAGGTATGCATTGCGGATATGCAAAGGCAGATTTAGTCAAGAGAGAGATCAAATTTTACAGGTATAACAAGTAAATTTAATCAATAAACGAGTGTAACGATCAATGAGCATTTCTATTGCATTTTACCAAAGTAAATAGTTTAATCTTTAATCCAAATGCTATCAGGGAAATTATTTTTTTCATTTGATGTCGTCAAAAGCTGTAGGCTTAATCAAAAGAGCTTGATAATGAATATTCTAAATGTTATTTTGTAAGTTTTATGCTATTTAGTACGTCACTCAAAATACTCGTTGCATTGTCATAGTCAGATTTGTCAAATTGTAATCCCCCAGTTATTGCATTTTGAATTAGCGCTGTTAAAACAATAAAAATCATAATACCTTACATCCCCCGACCATAACTAGTAACAAGGACTTCGTGATTATTAACAATTTTGATGTTCGATGAATAGTTTTTATCTTTTTTAGATGTTTCATCTAAGCCCTTTTTTCATTTTACTAAATGATTCTCTTCAGTATTTCCAGCAGAAGTAAAAAATGATATGAAAACATTATCTACCTTATAAAGGTGAGGCGTATGAGTATTTGCAATAGTATTTAAAGCTATTTTATCATTCTTAAACCGTTTATTTGTGAAAGAGGATACCTGTTCTTTACTCAATTTTTCTGCCCTTGCAGGCAGGCTTATATTTACTGCATCGCTTAAAACGATCTGCTGACCTAAACAGGTAAGGGTGTAAATTATGCCAACTATTAGAAAAATTATTTTTTTCATTTTGATGCCATAAAAAGGTGACACCCTTAAGTTTAACTTAAATAGACTAAAGACAATATTTTAAATGTTTATTTTGTGAATTTTATGCTATTTAATATGTCATTCAAAATGTTTGTTCCATTATCGTGATCTGTTTTGTCGAATTGCAAACAGCCAGATATTGCCGTTACATTACTTGTATTTGTATTACTAAAACAGAAAAATCGATAATATTCAACGTTTCCGACTATATCATTTGTCACCAGAATCCGGGTATTATTAATTACTTTAATACTTGATGAATAACTTTTATCTTTTTTAGATGTTTCGTCCGACCCTCTTTTCAACTTCATTAAATGATCTTCTTCAACACTTCCAGTTGTAGTGAATAATGAAATAAGGACATTATCTATTTTATAGATATGAGGAGTATTAAAAAAATTGACAGTATTTAAAGCTATTTTATTATTATTAAACCTATTACCTGCAAATGATATAGCTTGTTGCTTATTCAGTTTTTCTGCCCTTGTAGGCAAGTCAATACTTGTTGTATTACTTAAAGCAATCTGCTGCCCTATACTTGTAAGGCTGTAGATTACACATATTATCAGTAAAATTATTTTTTTCATCTTGATTTAAATTTATAATGAATAAAGTTATAGTTGCGGGCATTGTAAATTAGCTACTTTTTTGTTGCCATTAGCATCAGTTGTTAATGTTAAAGGCGTATATGTAGTTGAACCTTTTGGCGCCTCATATATATTGATCGAATCCCCGAATACCGTCATAAGTGCATATGCACCAGCCTCGCTATCTGACGCTAAGGGATTGGCAGTTTTATAATCGCCACCTATTTTGGCATAGTTTTCATCAAACGCGTTTAAACCAGTAGTAGGATCTACCGGGCTGGCTTTAAATGTAGTTAAAAGGGTTTGAATAGTACTCCAGTTACTAACGGTAACGATAAAGCTAACTGTACTGGTAACGACCCCTACTGAAACCTTATTTTTATAAAACTGAATAGCAGATGCGCCGGCAGCCTGAAGGGTTGTATTACTTAATTTATCAGGCATAACAAGAACATCGTCCGGAGATGGGGCGCTTCCCCCGGGGTGCCCATGTGACCATCCAACAGTAAACCCATTAGTTGCATCCCATGTAAGAACCGGAATAAAACTATCGGTAGAGGCATTAGTCCCCACAGCAGTGTTAACATAAGTACTTCCTGTTAAGCTTTTTAGATTTTGATTAGCCCCATACTCCTTTTGTGAAGAGTCTGTTTTTGCTAAAATTTGAGTGTTTTGAGCCGCAATTGTTGAATTTTGAGCTACAGAGTCAACATGGCCCACCTGCGAACATGGCGTTTTAGTCGTATCAACAACCACCGGCTCTGTCACGCTGCAAGGCTCCGTAGTTGGCGGTGGCATCCCGCCATCGCCGCCAGGCGGTAGTGGTTGGGCAACATTTATAATTATGTTTCGTACTGCATCATCGGAACTCCCGCCTGAAGATGGGGTACATGTAGGCGGTACCGGCGGGGCAGCGCCACCAGGGCTGCCTGTTCCGGTGCTACCATCGCTGCCGCCGCTCGGTGGGGCCGAGGTATCGCATACATAGTAAATAAGTACCTGGCTAACAATATTGCCGTACCCATCAATTGTAAGATCCCAGTAAAAAGTACAAGTAACTGTAGGTGGGTCTAATTCCGCTGTTTTCAAATAAGAAGTACCCACACTTTGGATTGTTTTACCATTTGATTGGGTGCCTGGTGCTGCAGGTGTTAAAAGCTGGCCGTTTTTAAATTCATAGCCGCCGCTATACTGCCCTTTTGGTGTAAAATAAAATACAAAGCCCGTAAAAGTACTGTCACGCTTGCGGTAAGTATTTTTCGCGAGTTTACTTAAATCACCTTTCAGGTAGCTTGGGTCAGCCATTATGGTCATGATAAAAGCGCTATATTTTTTGCCGTCACTTAACAAAATAAAAGAACTCCTGCTGTTTTCTTTGGGATAAATTCCTGTACTTCCACCACTTGATAAGGCAGAGTAAATAGGGGAACTTGACGGGTCAATCGGCATTTCGATCACATTTTTACCAAGCCTGGTATAAGTTGCGGCATGGTTCCAGTCGGGTTTAGTTACCTGGCTGTAATCATAATTGCTATTTACACCCTGAGTAGTAAGCTTGCCGCCATTTGCATTAACAGGATAGGTATTTTCATACCACGCCTTTGCCTGGCTAACGGCAGCGCTTGTTATCGTTGACTGGGCTTTTGAGTTATCTTTTTTACAACTGTTGATGATAAACGCTATTCCTACAAAAATCAGTGAGGAGACGATTAAACGAATATTTAAACTTTTTAAATAGAGGTATTTCATATACGGATAAAGTTTTAGGATTTATCTTTAAAAAGGCCTATGCCTGATTGGGTGGAAAGCTGCCAATTAAAATCGGATTTCCAAAAAAAATTTTATTTTAATTATGATTTTGCCAGGATCAATGATTAAATCCTATGGTTCTTCAGTGAACCTCACATTATCCTTCATCGCCTGCAAATGATGCCTATTCACTTTTTTCTTCACCGCATCAAAATCAAAGTTGTGGTTAGTGCCGCAGTCAAGCATGGTCATATACGCCGAGGGTTTGGTGCTTTCAAAATATTCGATGAGGTTACTGCTCCAGATGAGCTGGCAGTTTCCTTTTGTGCGGGTGGCTATTTCGTAAATGCCTTCTTTAAATTCAATATGCCTGATGTGCTGTGATTCCAGGTTGCCCTGGGGGTAGTAAATGAGGATATTGCCGGCCTCATTTAACAGGGACGCGGCATAATCCAAACTTTCATTGATGGAGCGGGTGCCGGGATCGACCGAAAAAGAGCCTGCATGCTTTAGCCACCAATTTTTTTGCATCTGTTTTTTTACCGACATAGTATATAAGCCTTTTAGCGGTTGCTGTTTGTTGATGTATTTAAAACACAAAAAAATAGCAAAAAAACCATCCAGAAAGCCAAAATGGTTACACATTAATATGTACGAATGGTTTGGTTTTATATCAACGCCTTTAATAACCATTTTATTAAAACGTCGCCGGAAAAACCAAATAAGGAACAAGGCGCCCCGTTTGATAAAGAAAAATGGAAGCGGTTTTGCCTTTATGATCATTGTAATACCTTAGTTAATGCGGATACAAAGTCCCTTTTTATCATTTCGTGCCCTTCGTCCAATACTATTACTTCGGGCTGCTTAAGTTGCGCAATAAAATCCCGGCCAATAGTTGGCGGAAAAGTTTTATCGCGTTTGCCAAATATAAATATGCTTTTGATGTTTTGCTGCTGCAGGGCCTGTAATAAACGGGCTTCATCAGTTTCTAAAAAACGGAGATAAATAAAACAGGCATAAAAATTAAACCTTAGCTCGGGGGTGCCGATCTCTTTGTACAAAATTTCATAAGCCTCGGCATTGATAAACCGCAGTTGCCTGAATAATTTTAGCAGGCTGGTCAATCTTTTTTCGGGGAGGATCAGCTTTTCTAAAATTTTATTGCCGGTTTTGTTTCTGCTAAAGAAGGTGATGAGGCTGCCTGGTTGTAAGCAGGAAGGCGCTGCAACTATATATTCATCGATCATTGGCGCCAATTCCTCGGTAATAATGGTTGCATAATGTGTACCCATTGAATAGCCTATTACCGAGAAACGAGCTATACCCTGATTTTGACAAAATTCGGCAAATAAGGCTGCCACTTCTTTTTTGCTGATGCCTTTTTTTATGGTTGGTAAACTTTGGTCTTTTAGTTTGGTTTCTTTATGAAAAAAAAGGTCGAACCCCCAGAAGGTATATGTTGAACCGAGGTTGCTTTCTAAAATTTTAAATTGCTTGCCATGCATCCCGTAGCCATGAAAACACAGCATATGTTTAGGCCCGCTCCCAAATTTGTAGTAATGGAGGTTAACCAGGCCGTTCTCAAAGTAATGATCGGTCATGGTGCTGTAGGTTTAGTGTCGATAAAGGCAGCCGCCCATACATAATCGCCATCGTGGGAAATAGTAAGGCTTATTTTTAAATTAAATGTCTCTTTATGGATGATTACCTGTGGTTCGCCTGCGATTTTATTGCGGACAATTTCTATCTTTTTCCAGCCTAACGGCGAAGGATCGACTTGTTTAATGGCTTTATAAACGGCTTCTTTAGCTGCCCATGTGGATGCATAGCGTAACAGGAAATCATCAAACTGCTCGCAATAAACTATTTCGCCGACTATATAAACTTTTTTTTTGAAAAGGTCATTGAAGGACGCTATAAAATCAGGGACAAACACCAGGTCGTTGCCAACTGCAAATGTTTTGCCTGTGGTAATTTCATTTAGGGTTTTTAATAATTCATTCTCCATCAATGCCAATCCCCATAATATTAAAGCCGCCATCGACAAAATGGATATTCCCGGTTATTTTTTTTGAAAGATCAGAGAAATAGTAAAGAGCAGTATCAGCAACATCGCCGGCATCAACATTGCCAAGCGGCGCCGTCATCTTTCCAATTTTTCGCAATTTACGTACACCTGTAACCGCTCCCGATGAAGTGGTCATCACCAACCCTGCAGAAATGGCGTTTACACGCACATTTATATCCCTGAAATGATTAGCCAGGTAAAGCATGATATTTTCAAGCGCTGCCTTATTAATGGCCATGCCGGCGTAATCAGGGAAAACCCGTTGCGACGCATTGTAAGTGAGTGTTAAAATAGATGCATTTTTTGCCAGCAACGGCTTTGCAACCCTGCTGATGCGGAGCAACGAGTAAGCGCTGATATTGAACGAATCCATCAAATCCTCAAAAGGGATATCAAGGTAGGAGGGGGCGGGTTCACTGCTGCCGGGCAGGCTGTAGCACATCACTTGCTGGTTGCCAAAAGCGATGCCGTGTAAAATGTAGTCAATTGGCCCGGCTGTTTGGTTTACCATTTGCAGAAAGGTGGCTATTTCAGCTTCGTCCCTTACATCAACTTGCGCTGATAAACGGTTGTCCATGCCATTTTTTTGCATCAGGAATAGAACTTCCTCTTTCGTGTCGGCAACATAACTCAACGCAACTTTACACCCTGATAGATGCAGCTTTACCGCAACAGCATAAGCAATGGAACTTTCGTTACGAACGCCAAATACTACAGCTACTTTGTCTTTGTTGTGGATCATTTACTGATGTTGGGCCTAATAGGCAAAATTAAATTCTTTTTTGACCCTCTTTGCCGCATGCGGCAGAGAGGGTGATCCAGCGAAGCGCAGATCGGGTGAGTAAACTCGTCGCGATGCATTTGCGCTAATGCCGCTTTAATAAGTTTCGTACCTACGGCACGAGAAATGGTTTTATTTATTTTTTCTACAAATGTTTCGTACCTACGGCACGAGAAATGGTTTTATTTATTTTTTCTACAAATGTTTCGTACCTACGGCACGAGAAATGGTTTTATTTATTTTTTCTACAAATGTTTCGTACCTACGGCACGAGAAATGGTTTTATTTATTTTTTCTACAAATGTTTCGTACCTACGGCACGAGAAATGGTTTTATTTATTTTTTCTACAAATGTTTCGTACCTACGGCACGAAAAATGGTTTTATTTATTTTTTTCTACAAACGTTTTGCACCTACGGCGCATTTTGATTGGTGGTTTATATATCCCTTGAAACCGAAATTGCACTATTAGTGCCGCCAAAGCCATAATTGAGGCAAGTAACAGTATTTATCTCTTTAGCAAAGCTTTCCTTCGGGATCAAATCCCGATAAGCTTCCAGCGGTTTTTCAGGGCCGGTCCAGTTATCAGCTTTTTGAAAAGGTTCCAGTTCAGGGTTTAGTTTTTCGGAATTTAAGCAGGGCAGTACTTTTTGTTCCTGCAGCATCAATAAAGCTGTAATAAACTCAACCGAACCCGCAGCACCAAGCATATGGCCGAACTGTGATTTAGGCGCAGTGATATGATAACCACTTTCTCCCAAAACGTCAACAACGCTCAATAATTCAATAGAATCACCGGCGGGGGTAGAGGTGCCATGCACCTTAACGACATCCGGTTTTTTGCCCGAACTATCTAAAATACCTTTCCATAATCTTTTTTGACCAGCGAACGATGGGTAAAACATATCACCATCGCCATCCGAATTATTAAAATATTCATCAATTACGGCTATAATGTTTGCGCCACGGGCTTTTGCCAGTTCGTATTCTTCAAGGGCTACGATGCCGCTGCCGAATGAGCATACAAAACCATTCCGGTTTACATCAAAGGGGCGAGAGCTCTCTTCGGGACTAAATCCGCGGCTTAGTACCTGCATCCCATCAAAACCGATAAATGTTTCCAGTGATGTGCCTTCAACGCCGCCCGCAATGATGCGGTCTTGCAGGCCAAATTTTATTAGACGATAAGCATAGCCGATGTTTCCCAAACCTGTTGCACAGGCCGAGCCGATCGCCTCACAAACGCCCCTGTTTTTTATTAAACATGATACATTGGCAGCTTCGCGGTAAACCATGGTACGGTCAACAGTATGTGAACCTGCCAGGCGGGTTTTTTTGCCTAATTCGTAAAAGTTATGCCAGGCAATACGTAAAATAACATTCCCTGCACCGCCGGAGCCAATCACAACACCGGTTTGTTCGGATTGCACTTCTTTGCTATCCCAGCCCGCCATTTTTATGGCTTCCTGCGTGCCTAACATAGCCCATATGCAACCTATGTCAGCAGTGGCCAGGTTGCCATCGGGTATCCGGTTCAGCTTATCGATATAAGTTTCAGGGTAATTATTTTCAGCAAGGGGCGAATAAATAGCCTCCAGCCCCATTTCTTCTTCGGTAATAAAACCCGATACAGACGACCGGATATTTTTACCATAAGCCAGCGCCTTGTCCCATTCCCGTATTAAGCTTTGGTTGGCAAATAGCTTTTTGCTGAAATCGGGCAAACCGGTACAGGTTGGGAAAGCCCCTCCCATGCCAACAACTGCCACTTTTCTGCCTGGTATTTGCATTATTGTTCTTTTTCCTTTGTTTTTATAATCAGGTCAACAACATCCTTAACCTTTGAGCCTAAACCATCAATATCGTCATCATCAAATTCAACGTCAAATTTTTGTTCAGTTTTAGCAACAATATTTATCATTTCTGTCGACGGCGTGTTTAAATCTTTTATAAAATCTGTATCCTCAGTTACGCCAACTAATTTTTCCTGGTTTATCGTCCTTACAGTTTTTAAAATTTCAACCAGGCCGTCAATTATTTCTTGTCTTTCCATTATAGTTGTGATAGTTTATCAATAAGTTCTTTTTTAATGGCCCTGCCGGTTATATCGCTTAAGTCGGCAATCAGCGTAAAATCGGGGCTAATATCATATGCCAATAGCCGCTCTTCATTAAAGTCGCTAAAGTAATCATCTAAATCCAATCCGGCAGGCACTTTGTAAATTCTTCCATCGCACACCATTTGCCTGAATTTATAAAACTTGATATTGCCTATGCTGATAAATGTATCATCCACCTCTAAATAGTTATGAAAAATCACCTGCCCAACGCTTATGAATCGCGGCAGAAACACTTCCATCAGTTCAACCGGCGTAAGTCCTTGTTTTTCGCATTCTAAAAAAACGTTGCAGGTGCCCGTAGTCGCCTGGGCAAATGCCTCAATTTGGTCGACCCCCCTGAAAACCCCGAAATGATCTTCCACGTCTCTCGCTGTGGGGGTATAGCTTGCGACTATGCCTACCCTGGGCGAGTGCCAATGGTATTTATTTACAAGCAATTTTGTAGGCCCATGTTTTACCAGTACGTCTTTTGGCTCCCAGCCTAAAAAATTATCCATTCAATTATTATTGCTTTTAAATAAATATGCTGATTAAGAACCAAGAATCAGGAAAAGATAAAAAGTTTTTCATTTATGATAATTATTCAAATTTCTTGTTGGTATCCAAATTTCGATTTTTTACTTGATTCTTGACTCTTGGTTCTTGATTCTCGACCCTTACTTCATGTTAACCCGCCATCGATATGAATGTTTGTTCCATTTATATAGGATGCTTTGTCAGATAGCAGGAATGCAATAGTATCGGCGATATCCTCAACATTCCCAAACCGTTTTGCGGGGATCAAATTAAGGTATTTTTCCTTGACAGCGTCGGGTAAACCGGCGGTCATATCGGTCTCAATATAACCTGGCGCTACGCTGAGTACCCTGATATTATGGGTATCGTTAAGTGCTGCCGCCTCCTGTGCCAGTGATTTTGAAAGTGCGATCAATCCCGCTTTAGCAGCCGCATAAACCGATTGAAATGCGTTGCCCCGTTCGGCCACTACCGAACTTATGTTAATGATCACCCCGCTTTTGCTCAGCCCGAAAATTTTCATCGCCGTTTTGCATATCATTATCGGCGCCCTTAAATTTACATTTAACATGGCGTCGATCTCGCGCTCAGGTTGAAAATTTAGTGGTTTATCATAAGTAAGTCCGGCGTTGTTGATCACTGCATAAAGGGTATCGCCGTGTTCCTTTTTTAATTGTTTGCAAAAATCGGACAGTTGTTCATTGTCCGAGAAATCAGCGCATAAAATGTGGCTTCCGGGCTCAATATGTGTGAAACTTTCTTTTTTTGAGGCATGTAAAATCAAGGTGTACTCGCCTGAAAGTTTCTTTGAAATAGCTAAGCCTAAGCCTTTACTGGCGCCTGTAATCAATACCTTTTTTTTCTCCATCAGGAACGAAACTTTAATATAATAAAGCGGCCTGCAATATAATAATATTAAAATAAATGGATGATGGGTGTTTGAAATTACGGGACTGGCTGCTTTTGGTAGTAAATTTGTTTACGGGAAATATGAATTTAAAAAAATATCTTTAACAATGTCCAATCCCAAAAGCCTCGCTTGTTATTGGGGTATAAAACAAATATTTATTAACGTGTCTGCCGAAAGGCGGACAATTAAAATCAAAAAACATGGACGAGTACATTTTAATTTTCAGACACGAGGATGGTACAAAAGTAGCATCACCGGAACAACTGCAAATCTGGATGAAACAGACAATGGATTGGATTGGCGGCATTGCTGCGCAAAACAAATTTGTTAGCGGCACAGGTTTGCCTTTTGCAGATTCCAGGGTGGTAGGGCACAATAATGTGGTTACTAACGGCCCTTTTGGCGACATTAAAGAAACCATTGGCGGCTTTATAATTGTAAAAGCCGGTTCGGTTGACGAAGCTGTGGAATTTGCAAAAGGCAGCCCCGTTTTAGTTGGCGAAGGCAACACTGTTGAAGTGAGAAGGATTGCTAAAAACGACGGGTCGCATTGAACTCACCTGTATTTAAGACTAACCACAAAGGTCACCAGGGTTTCACAAAGGTCACCAGGAAAAAAACATAAAACTTAGTGTACTTAGTGAAATCTTAGTGCCCTTAGTGGTAACTTTTTTATGAGTAACCCATGAACGAGCAAGAATTAATACCGCATTTATTCCGTACAGAGTTTCGTAAGATAACAGCTGTATTGTGTAAGCTGTTTGGTATTGAAAATGTGAACGTTGCAGAAGATATTGCGGGGGAAACGTTTTTATCGGCGCTGGAGACATGGCCTTACAAGGGAGTACCCGAAAACCCGGTAGCATGGCTTTATGCCGTCGCGAAGAACAAGGCGAAAAACCTGATCATCCGCAACCAGGTTTTTCACGGTAAAATTACGCCGCTTATCCAACAATGTGATGATGGCTATGAAATAGAGATCGACCTGTCTGCAAAAAATATAGCCGACAGCCAGTTACAGATGTTGTTTGCTATTTGCCATCCCTGCATCCCGGTCGAGGCGCAGATCGGCCTGGCGCTGCGTATCCTTTGCGGTTTTGGTATTGATGAGATAGCAAATGCTTTTTTAACGAACAAAGAAACCATTAATAAGCGTCTTTTCAGGGCTAAGGAAAAATTGCGAAGCGAAAAGGTTGCTATCGAATTTCCCCCTGAAAATGAGATCAATAACCGCTTGCAGCCTGTTTTAACCATCTTATATCTATTATTCAATGAAGGTTATTATTCGGAAAGCCAGGACACGGTTTTACGTAACGACCTTTGCCTGGAGGCCATGCGGTTAACCTATATGCTTATCGATAATAAACAAACCGATCAGTCCGATGTTAACGCGCTGCTTGCCCTAATGTGTTTTCAGGCATCGAGGTTTGAGGCCCGGAAAAATGAGAATGGCGAAATGGTTTTATATGATGACCAGGATGAATCACTTTGGAACCGTGAATTGATTACGAAAGGGGCTTACTACTCAAACCGCGCAGCCAAAGGCGATAGCCTGTCAAAATACCACCTGGAAGCAAATATAGCCTATTGGTACACCATCAAAGAGGATACAGCCGAAAAATGGGAGAATATTTTGCATTTGTTCAACCAGTTATTAATGAGCGCTTATTCGCCAATCGCGGCCCTTAACCGCACCTATGCACTTTCGAAAGTTAGGGGGAATGAAGCAGCTATTTTAGAAGCCGAGAAGCTGAACCTCAGCAGCAATCATTTTTATTTTACACTCCTGGGCGAATTGTATAAAGACATTGATGGAGAAAAAGCGAAAAAAAATTTATTAAAAGCGCTGCAACTGGCGAAAAGCCAGGCCGATAAACAAACAATACAGGTTAAAATAGACAGGCTTTTAAAATCTTAAGTCTGTAATCGAAAGTGTTAGTCCGATTGTTTTTGGCCTGAAACTATAAGGATATTTAACCGATTACGTTAGTAATAAAAGGAATAGCATCAACGGAATGCAATGCATCTGATGATGCTAATGAATCTTTTGCAGCTTCGGAAGCCCTTTTGCGCATTTTTTTCTCATAAGCTGCGATAGCTGTTTGTATATCATTAAAACCTTCGCCGGTAAGGTATTCACTTAATTCTAATGCATCCAGCATGGCCATATTTACGCCTTCACCGGCAAATGGCGACATCAGGTGCGCCGCATCACCCAGTATGGTGAGGTTTGGCAGGGCTTCCCAGGTTTGGTCGAAAGGCATACTATATATCGGGCGGGGAACAAAAGGTACAATGGCATTTTCAAATAATTCCAGCCACACGCTGTCCCAGTTGGCATATTCCTTTTTGAACCAGGCAAGCACCTGCGCTTTATCGGAGAAATCTATGCCGCTTTCACGACTCCAATACTCATCCGTTTTAAAACTGGTGTAAAATACCAGGCTGCCATCGCCTTTGGAGCTTACGATCAATGTTTTTTCATCGCCCAGGGCAAATATCTTTCCGCCGTTTAATAGCTTATGCATTTTGTGGCTTGCTGTTTCTGAATTATATACAGCCCCTTCAACTGCTGTAACTCCTGAATAGAATGGTTTAATAGCAGTAATGTAAGGGCGGATCTTAGAGTTTCCCCCATCAGCTGCAATCACTATATCTGCCGTAGCAAAAGAGCCATTTTTAAATGCTAATTTCCACGATTCCCCTTGCGGCGAAAGTGTATCAAAATGGCTATCCCACACAACTGTACCAGGTTCTAATGAATCCAGTAAAATTTGCTGCAAAGGCCCACGGTCAATTTCGGGCCGGGAGATTTCATCCTCTGTTTTAGGCTGATCTTCAAATACTATATTTGCGTTCTTATCTGCAATACGCAACAATTCGGCGCCTGGCCGGTAGTTAGCTTTAAAAGCCTCCATCAACCCGGCTTGTTGCAGCGCCCTTAACCCCGATTCCTCATGCAAATCAAGGGTTGCGCCTTGCATCCGGGCATCTTTATTTATATCCCTTTCATATACCTTTACATCTGCGCCGCTTATTTGTAAAAGCCTTGCAAGCGTTAGCCCTCCGGGGCCTCCGCCTACAATAGCTATTTTTTTGTTTTTAATTACCATCGTGTTTTTTCTACCAAAGTATTTAATAGCTGAGACGATTGAAGTTTAAAAACATTTTAAGGGTGCATCAATAATTGAAATAGAAAGCAGGCGGCCCGGTAGCCGCCTGCTAACTTCATTCTTTCCAATTATTTTATATTTTACTCCATTCTTCAAGGGTAAGCACATCTGCCTGGCGCGGGAAAACCTTGGTGGTTAGTATACGGTGTACTTCTTCGTCTCCATCGGCACAACAATCTGACAAAACGGTTAAGCGGTAATCTTTATCAGCAGCTTCCCGCAAGGTCGACAATACAACTCCGCTGGTAGCAATGCCCGTAAGTATCAAATGTTTTGTGCCAAAAGCCCTTAGTACTACCTCAAGGTCGCTGCCTGTAAAAGCACTTACGCGGCGTTTTATAACAGTAACTTCGCCTGGCAGTGGGGCTATATCAGGGTGTACCTGCATAAACTCATCCATATTCATTTGTGCAAACCGTTCTTTGCCGCCACCGAAGCTTTTGTTACTCATACTCACTTCGGGCGCCCCTGGCCTGAAACCTACAGTTACATAAATAACCGGTATTTTGTTGGCACGTGCGTTTGCGATGGCTTTTGTAAGATTGCCTAAAAGCGCAGCGCCATCAGGGAACATGCCGAGTATCCCTGTTTGCATATCCATTACCAATAATGCAGTTTCTGTGTTTTGTTCCATTTTATTTATTTTTTATTATAAATGTTCAATTAAATTTATTCGGTCACTAACTCCTCCACTTCTTCCAGCTGTCCGGTAGTTGTTTTGTTAGGTTTATCTTTACTTAAAAACTTAAAAAATATGGCGGCAATAATCACGGCCAATATGCCCTGCCAAAGTATGGTAGCAGGTGCGCCAACATGCTTTGATATAACACCAATAAGCAAGCTACCCACAGGCAACATCCCGAAGTAAGCCATGGCAACGTAACTGATCATCCTGCCCCTCATATGCGGTCCGGATTCCACCTGTATCGTAGTAATGCAAATGGTTGTTAAACAAACGGTTGCGAAGCCGGTCACAGTGGCAAACACCATAGCCAATGGAAAACTGACTATGTAAGAGAAAAATACCAGACAAATACCCAAAATAATGGTATTGATCAACATTATAACTTTAAGATCAGTCCCTGGTTTTAATGATGCCAGATAAAAAGTGCCGGCCAACGCGCCTAAACCTACAAAGCTGCTGATGTAGCCGAAGGTGGCGGCATCGCCTTTGAAAACCACTTTTGCAAATACAGGGAAAAGCGTGTTGTATGGCAACACCAGGAAGCTTACCAGGATAAGCACAAGTATCATCATGCGTATTGGGGGCGTACTTTTGAGATAGGTAAAACCTTCAACAAGCTCTGCCTTCACCTTCGTTTTCAACGGCGAAGGTTTATATGGCGGCACTTTCATTAATGCGAGGGCAATGATCATGGTTACAAAGCTGGCGGCGTTTAAAAGAAAGCAAATACCAGCGCCAAATTTTACCAGCACTATACCCGATAAGGCCGGCCCTATGAGCCGGGCCAGGTTGTTCATGGACGAGGTGAGGGCAAGTGCGTTAGGCAGGTCGGCTTTATCACCTACCATTTCGTGTACCAGTGGTTGCCTCGCAGGGGTGTCAAAAGCGTTGATGATACCAAGTATTACGCTAAGGGCCAGGATTTCCCAAACGGCGTAATGGTTTGTAAATATTAATATGGCAAGCAAAACGGCCTGCACCATGGCAGCACTTTGCGTGATGAACAATATTTTATAACGGTTATACCTGTCGGATGCGATGCCGCCCAACAAAGAAAACAGGAACGATGGAAACTGGGACGCGAATACGGTAAGCCCCAACATAAGCGTTGAATGCGTAATAGTATAAACGACCCAGCTTACACTGGTACGCTGCATCCAGGTTCCAATTTGCGAAAAGCCCTGCCCGGCAAAATAAAGGGTATAGTTACGGTTACGAAATGCCCGGAAGGTGTTTGTCTTTTTGATTGCCATTTACCATTGCAAAGATGGTACAAAGATATGGCAATGGCCTGTGACCAAAATCACAAACGGCAATTCAATGGTTTTTTTTGCGGATCCGGCTCAACGTTTCGCGGGCTACGCCAAGGTACGAGGCTAATTGCGAAAGAGGTATGCGTTGTAATAACAGAGGGTGATTTTTTTCGATAAGCCTGTACCTTTCGGTTGGGGTGTAAATTTTAAATAAATTACTATGCTCCTCGGCCGCTAAAAGGATGCGGATGGCCAGGCGGCGTATAAATATGTTGATCTCGGGGGATGGGTTAGGTTGTTTGGTCATGCTATCTAAATCAAATACCCATACAGAAGTATCCTCGCCCGCTTCAATAATCAGGTTCGACGGCCGCTTACTTTTAACGCTTTTTAAATTTGATATAAAATCACCCTCAAATGTAAAACTCAAATTAATCTCTGCCCCGTTCTTATTATACCAGGTACGTAAATAGCCCTTGTCAACAAGGTAAAAAGCGCGGCACACTTCACCTTCATTTAATAATACTTCACCCTTTTTTAATTCACGGCCTGTAGCATAACTAACCAGCGAAGAAAGGTCTTCGTTAGTCATTTTTTAGGAAACTTGTTTGATGGAGCCGGCCAGTTTTTTATGTTCCATTAATTAAAGACATAGCTGTGCAAATATCCTTATTTGGGATAGGATCGGAGAAAAAATTGTTTGGTAATGACATTTAGCAGGAAATTGCGGCCATACGCTCCCCACGAGTTACGCCCGGCTAAATTCGCGGCAGCGATGCGGGGGTATTTTATCGATCAGCTTGAAAATGGTTTGCTTGTCGTCGTCTCATATTTTTGGTTTTTTATAAAGCGTTAGTTTTCCTGTTTTTAATCGAACGCCAAAATATAATCATTGATTATCAAGCATTTGCATATAAATTGCTTTGTGTGTTGTTGTGAAGTGAACGCTGAACGCTGAACGCTCATTAACCAGGACGCTTTCGTGTAGTTGAAAGCTGATGCCATGCCGCACCACGAGTTACGCTTTGCTAAACTCGCGGTAGCGTACGGCTGGGTTTAGGATAAACAATTTCGTTATTATCGAAAAATAAATTGTTGCCGGGCCGACAATTGCACCGGTTATTTACTATGCCCGATAAACTGATCGGCCCATTTTATAAAATATTTAACATTAGGAGCATCGGTATGCCCGCCATCATGCTGGCGCCAGGCTAACTGGCCGTCGAGCAATCCGGTATTTACGAGGGGCATTTTTTCGGCACGGTAGTCATTAGATACGCCCAAATCTTTTGCGCCAAGCAATTTAAATACCGGGCCCGCAGCAACAGCAGCCATATAACTGCCCTGGTGGTCGAGCCATTTTGCATCGCCTTGTTCGGGTACACCATAGCTGATAAAAGTTAAACGGGGCGCGCATAATGCAATCAGTTCGTGTGCATCTGCTGGCAGGTCGTTGGCCGTTTTAGGGCCAAATGTGGCTTCCGACGCGCCATATTTCATAAAGTTTCCGGCCATCCAGTAATATTCGCCGCCGGTAAGGCTTTCTACAGCTTCGCCAAAGTTACGCCTGTGCAGCTTGGCGCCACCTTCGCCTGATGATCCAATCAGCCCCATTGCAAAACGGGGCTCGAACGCTAAAGTGACCAAAGCTGCTTTCCCGTACCGTGATACGCCCTCGATGCCCACATTTTTGGCGTCAACCATAGGTTCGTTGGCCTCCAGGTAATCCAACGCCCTTGCCGCTCCCCATGCCCAGGCACGTAATGCACCCCAGTCATCCGGCTTGCGCGGTTGGCCTTTGTTTACCAACCCGATGATGCCCCTTGTCAATCCTGCGCCGTTATCTGCCTGGATGCTGTTGGGCTCTATCAAAATATAACCCCATCCATCGGCAATCAACTGTTGCGCCGTTGGCGGATCGCCGGGCCCATGCGGGGCAAAAGGATTGTAACCATAGTTTTGTGCGGCGATAGGGGTATATGCCGGGTAGCGGTCAAATATCTCCTTTAACTCGGGATGCGCTTTGATCAGCACATCTTTCATCGCATCATTTATTTTTTCAAGTTCTTCTTTTGAAGGCTGGGCCGGCGCAGGCAAGGCACTTGGCGCAAACATCATCAACAAAGGGACTGACTTTTTAGCGTTGGCGGGTATTACCAATGTTGCCTGTATATTAACATCAATTAAAGGGTACGACGAATTATCAACATGGCCGATTAACTGTTTGGCAATAACCGGGGTGAAGCCCATAAACTCTTTATCGGTTATCTTTACCCTCCATGTAACTTTAGGCACATTATTAGGGACGCGGCCGTATATCTCACGCTCAAAATCTTCCACTATCTCCGGCCTGCGCAGTTTCCACCACATTTCGGGTGTTGTTACTTTTTTGCCATTGTTAAGTGTGAGTACATCAGGTAAATTGGGGTAGGGGGTTGCCAGCGCTTCATCGTAATTGGCGTGGTTGGTGGCGTTGTTATCGCCGCTCGGCCCAGGGCGCAACGCCTTGATGCCAAGTTGTTTCATCATGTTGTTATGGTCTTGCTGCGCTGTAAAAGTTACGAGTGGGGGATAGGTGGCTGTATCAACGGGCTTTTGCTGTGCAAAGGCGTAACTGGAAAATGCGAGTAGCAGGATCAATGGTTTATTGATTTTCATTATATGATTTAGTTGTTATCAGGTCAGAAAACGTCGTTGCCATGGGTGTTTCTGTTATATCATTGATTACTAACAAAGCTATTTATTTATTAGTTAAAATGCAATCGATTGCATAGAAATAAATATGTTTGCAGGACTGATTTGCTTAATTACTTTTGAACCCCAAAAAAACTGGCCTGCGCGCGGACATCCTTCATATTGATGAAGACACATTTGTAAACGGTAAATGGCTGCCCGGAAGATGGATGAATGAGGGCCGTCACCTGCGGATACCCGGGGGAATATCGGATACAGACGGTAAAATTGTATAGTTATTAATAGATGCGGGAATACTAATAAGGTTCCTCAAATATAGTTGACCGGGATTTGCAATTCACGGCCTAAACTAAGGTGCATTTATTATTCTGCTGTCGTCGGGTCAATGGTTGTCATTACCTCGCTAACACTGTTCGCAGGGAAACCACCCTGACTGGCGTGCTCACGGATCATATCTTCATTGGGTGCAATATAAATGCAGTAAATTTTATCAGCTGTTACGTAGCTGTTAACCCACTGGATCTGCGGGCCCATGTTTCTTAAAACCCCGCAGGATGTTTGTGAAATTGATTTTAGTTGGTCTGCAGAGAGCTTCCCAGCCCCGGGAATTTCCCTTTCAATTACATATTTAGGCATGTTTTTAGGTTTAAAGGGTGAAATAAATCTTGAACTAACCTGATTATTAGCTTTTTATGTTAATCAAAGTTAAATCTTCTTTGCAATATTGCAACTGTTTGCTAACTATTTTTAATAGATTTCTTGGCTTGCGAGGCCATAAATGTTTTTACTGTGCCGGGCAATCCGGGAATATCCTGATCGTTTTGATATACCTGGCTTCATAGTATGGCGTATAAAAATCGGTCTCTACAACGCCTCTGTGTTTCCCGGAAGTGGAGTGGATAAAGCGCAACGGTTCGCAGGACGTGGAGGAGATGATACCCATATGTCCAACAATGCGGTTGGTGCTGTCGGTGCCGGTAAACAGGATTATGTCACCTGGTTTAGCCTGTTGCAACGGTATTGGGTGTTCAACGGGTGTGAAATCTAAGGACGTTCGCGGCACCATAATTCCAAAGTGGTTAAATACGTAGGTCACAAAACCCGAACAATCGAAACCTTCCTTAGGGTCGATGGAGCCATATTTGTAAGGCGTGCCGGTTAGCGAGCAGGCGAAGTTTACCAGCTCATCCGGGTTTGTTTTCCCGGTTTTAATATGGGTAATATGCTCTGCTTCATAGGGCGCCAACGGTTTATTATGCCGGCACGAAATGCATATCAGCAGGCTGAGCAGGATGTATTTACAACGGATATTCATGGCACACTGTAGGTTACAAACAGCGGGCTAAAGTGTTTCGATCGGTGCGGGGTTATCGCCACATTTATCTTTTTTATCTACACATTTATCCTTCCTGTCTGCACCGGGCAATCTTTACAGCCCCTATTGCTATCTTTGGGTATCGATCCGGTCAATGGCAATTAAATTAAATACAAAATACATCACCATCTTATTGCATATCGCAGTGTGGTGTATACTGCTTGTATTGCCGCATTTTTTTATCCCGGGAGGCAGCAGGGATGTCACACGCGGTTTTCTTCCGGGTTCATTTTTTATTATTACCAATATTTATCATGTCGGTTTATTTTACTTTACCGCCTTTGTTCTTTATCCCTTGTTTTTTAATAAAAAAAACTGGTGGCTCTTTATATTGTCTATCGGGGCTATCATCGTCGGATCATTTTACTTAAAGCTATTTATAGCACGGAATTGGTACCCTGACGTTATTCTGCATGGGTGGGCCAACCTGCTCCTCTTTTTTCCAACACTTATTTTTCTTGTGGTAAGCATCATATACCGGCTTATAATCGATAAAATAGAGAATGATAAAAGGCAGAAAGAAATTATCGCCGAGCAGTTGTCCATCAAATTAAAATTTTTACGATCACAGATCAATCCTCATTTTATTTTCAATGTACTTGCCAACCTGGTTTCTTTAGCAAGGAAACGATCTGAGCAAATGGAACCGGCACTGATTATGCTATCGGATTTAATGCGATATATGTTGTATGAATCTGATGAGAAAAGAGTAACCCTTTCAGCGGAGATCGATTATTTGAAAAGTTATATCGAACTGCAAAAATTAAGGTTTGGCAACGATATGAAAATAAGCATAGATATGGATTTGCCCCCAACACAATTGGAATTCAGCATTGAGCCAATGCTGCTGATTCCGTTTGTAGAGAACGCATTTAAGCATGGTATGGGTGTTGATGATCCCTTTATCGAAATAAAATTACAGGTTAATAATGGCCGGCTTGAATTTGATGTAAAAAATAAATTTACAGATTTGGACGAAAGCAAAGATGAACGGGCGGGCATAGGATTGGAAAATGTACGGTCAAGATTGACGCTTTTATATCCAAAAGAACATGAGCTTGTAATCAAAAAAGTAAATAATTTGTTTCATGTTCAATTAACCCTGCAATTAAAATGATGAATTGTATTGCTGTTGACGATGAAAAGCTGGTGCTTGACCTGTTGGTTGATAATATAAGCCAGGTGCCTTACCTGCACCTGGTAAAGGCATGCAAAAATGCCATGGAAGCCATTGAAGTACTGCAACACGAAAAAATCGACCTGCTTTTTTTGGATATACAAATGCCAAAACTTAGCGGGCTCCAGCTTATACAAACACTACAGCACCCACCAATGATCATCCTGGTGACCGCTTATGAAAAATATGCCCTGGAAGGTTATGACCTGAATGTAGTAGACTATTTGCTTAAGCCGGTTTCGTTCGAAAGGTTTTTAAAAGCATGTAATAAAGCGAAAGAACTATTTGATTTGAAGAATGAAACAACCACAGAACAAGCCTCCGGCCACTTGTTCGTGAATGTGGAATATACCCTGGTAAAAATTTCATTTTCGGATATCCTTTTTGTAGAGGGATTGAAAGATTACCTTAAAATACACCTGGCCTCATCACCAAAAGCGGTACTTACCAAAATGAGCCTGAAAGCGATGGAGGAAAAATTGCCGGCCGGGAAATTTATCCGTGTACATAAGTCTTTTATTGTTGCGATGGACAGGGTAACCATTATTAAAAGAGATTTTGTATGCATTGGAAGCCAGGAAGTTCCGGTGAGTGATTTTTACAAAGAAAATTTATCACGGCTCACTAAATAAGTTCTCTCGTTCGGCTCAATTTCCCTGAATTCATGAGTTTTTAAGGCTTCGGGCATTGCCAAAAAAGCCCCGGTCTTCATCTTTCGGGCATTGGTCGAAACAAATACCCATCCTGTCTACTCTCCAATTTTCGTATTAATAATCGCGATAATTTGGTACTAACAAAGGGTTCAGAAACCACTTTCAAAAATCAGGAGTGATTAAATTTTCTGTAACCAATTAAGTGATCGTGTGGCCGTATTAACTAAAGGTTTAAAAATTAAAATTTAACAAAATGAAAAAGTCAATAAAATTAAAAGCAATACTCTTATTGGTAAGTGTATGCACAATTATGATAGGCGCCCAGGCAAAACCAATCAACCCAAATCCTCCGGCAAAAAATGTGGTCAATTTTTCTTTATTGCAATCAAATGGCGGCGTTGGTGTGAAGGTAGAAAAAAACACCCCCGGTAAAGTAGTTGTAATAATTTCGGATGAATATGGAAATGTGATGTTAAAGCAAGTCCTGTCAACCGGCAAAGAATTGGAGAAAGATTATATTTTAAATAGACTGGATAACGGCGATTATACTATCAACGTTACGTCGGACAAAAAGGTGATAGAAAAAAACATCAGGGTTTTTGACGGACAATGCAGGATCCTGTAATAGCATGGGTCATAAGATCAATTGGAAACTTAATAGGATAAATTAATATAACTGAATAAAATCATGAAAGAAAGAGTTTCATTATCTCCTGCCGGTAAATTGATGGCAATAGGCTTAATTACTGCGGCTGCAGGAGTGACAATTCAAATTGCATCAGGTCATCATTATCCAAAGGTGCCGCCCGTATTTTTTATCCTGCTGATACCTGCAGCGCTGTTAATGTTCGGGCGCTGGCGCTGGACTTCGATAGTTATCGCTGTTGCGGGATTATTTCTCGTTTTAGGGCTTATTGCAAGCGGGGCCTACGTACGTTTGTTTAGTACAGTAAACTTTGGCGATTTTGCTGGCTTGTGGATACAAACAATTGGCGATTTCATAGCTACCATGGCCGCCATAATTGCTATTATTCAAAACTATTTTATCCGCACTGCATGACAACAGTAAAAGTACTGGCCGGGCTTATGCGGGCTATCACTGTAATTGTAGTTATGCTGGTACTTATTGCACTTGTGGTTGCAACGAGGCGTGCATTGAGCCTTGCGGGTGTTATAAAGACTTATGTAAACCCGAGGTTTGGCGCTTTTGACAAAGGTTTTGGCATTCGTCCTGTTTTAACTTTTGTTCATATCGTCCCCGGAACGTTATTTGTAATACTGGCGCCGTTGCAATTTATACCGAAAATTCGCTCACACTACCTTTGGTTTCACCGATGGTCAGGACTTTTTTTGGTGGTCTTAGGGCTGATTATTGGCGTTTCAGCTTTAATTATGAGCTTTACAATGGCCATAGGCGGTGCAAATGAAACAGCGGCGACTACTGTCTTTGCCGTTCTCTTTTTGGTTTCGCTTTGCAAAGGTTTCTATCACATCCGCAGGCATGAAGCAGCGCTTCACCGCGAATGGATGATCCGGATGTTTGCAATTGGCCTGGCAATTGCCACCGTGCGCCCTATTGTTGGGATGTTCTTTGCCTTTTCTAAACTGTCCCCGCATGAATTTTTTGGCATAGCGTTTTGGCTTGGCTTCACCATTCAGCTTTTGGTGGCTGAAGTTTGGATAAATTATACCCGAAAGCCCCCCAGCAACGCTGAAAGGCTTTTGTGACCTGAGAGAGGAGCGATCTCTTTTTATTTAATGAGCTTCTTCAAATCGGCAGTTGTTATGATAATATCAACTCCTTTTTTAGCTAAACCTTTGGATAGTACTTTATCGCCTGTCCATAATTTCGCGTTAAGTTCAATCCCGAGCGCTATAAATGGGGTATCGTCTTCATCAATATCTTTTGTCCAGGCAAAAGCCCGAATCCATGATGCGTCACTGATCGATTCTTCCGGAACAAAATTTATTGCTGATAATACCAATTCTTCGATATCAGACAATGTTTTTGAGTCAAGCCTGGAGTAAGCTTTTATTTTCGGGGCGTATCTTTTTTATTCTTCCTTAAGAAGTTCGGATGCAAAGAACGTAAACTCATCCTGTATATTCATCAAAATTTCGCCAATGGCAGAATGGGGATTTAACAGCGTACTAAATACAATGTTAGTATCAACGATTAAATTCACTTGATGAATTTTGCTTTATTTTCGGCCCACCAACGCTTTTTAGACTCGTCAGCGAGTTTATTGGCCTGTTCCTCAGTACCCTCACTTTTTCTGATGGCTTCCTTGTATTTAAAGTATTTAACTATTCGCTGAAATCCGGTCGTGTCGATATCTGCCGGCAAGCGGAATATGATTTCGTCATTTGTTTTCTCAATCACCATATAACAAAAATACTAAACTATTGCGACAAACAAAAAAGCCCCCCAGTAACGCTGAAAGGCTTTTCGTGACCCCAAAAGTACATATGTCGAACTCTTTTATTGAGGATTGTAAGAGGATTGTGGCGTTGAAATCCTTAAGGTAGCATTATGATTTATTTTATTAAGTTTATGTTATTGTTCTTTTAGGTATTAATGCATAAGTTAGCTAATAATACCAATTGTAGATTCTGATAAATGAGTATTTCAACATTTAATGCATTAATTGCTAGAGGGGTAGATAGTAATAAAGCTAACCAACTTCTTAGCATCGGACACAACTTAACAACCCTAAAACAACTCTCAGTAGAAGATTTAAGAAAATTAAATCTTAGGGATACATTTATAGAAACGATACAAAAGGAAAATCGCCCCCCTATACCTCCTGAAACAGTTATTACTCTTTTATATAAATCAAAAAGAACATGTTGTATTTGTCGCGACAACTCAAGGTCAATAATTATTCATCATATTGAAGAATGGCATATTTCTAAAGATCATTCAGAAAATAATCTTGTAGTCCTTTGTCTTCAACATCACGATGAGGCACACACTCAAAAAGATCTAAGTCAAAACTTATCTAAAAGCCAATTACTCGCTTTTAAAGAAAAATGGATTTCATATGTTCAAACTGATGATGCAAAGGTGGTACTTGGCCTTATGCAATATTATTCTAGATGGGACTATATAAATATAAAGCGTGTGTTTGAATTATTTATTAATCAACGAATTATGTATAATGACATTGAATCTTATTTAACATTGTTGAACTTGAATATTTTGGATCAGCGTGGTATCCCTCATCCAATACAAGAATGGAAAATTCCGGAAAAACCGGAATGGCACTTATGCGATTTTGGAAGTGGAATATATTATATGCACTATTTAAAAACAATTATCGAACGAATTGTTGAGAAATTACCTTTAATCGATCTGACAAATAATCTCAGTATATCTTTTATAAAATCAATAGTCAACCCCGGTTCGATTATTACGGCTCAACTTGGATTTTATTTTTCAGATATCGACAAATTTGAACGCTCACAGCAGCAATTAAGAAAAGCTCATTATAAAGGAAATTCAATAAAAATAGAATTTGTTTTTAATGCCTGGGAATGCACTAGTTCATCAGGACGTTTTGACGCATTATCAGGGCATAAAGTAGCAGTCCCCATTCTTTTTGTTAGAAGTGTACTAGAAGACGAGGAAAATAATTTAGTAATAAGTGGTTCTTGTTTGGCGATTGGAACTTGGTTTGAAAATCACAGACAAAAAGACGATATAGCAATAAGCAATGAAAATATTGATTAACCCTGCATTTAAATTATAAAAGCCCCTCAACTCTCGCTGAAAGGCTTTTGTGACCTGGGAGAGGATCGAACTCTCGACCCACTGATTAAGAGTCAGTTGCTCTACCGGCTGAGCTACCAAGTCATATTGTTTTTACCGGGCTGCAAATAAACGGATTTTTTTTGATTTCGGAAGTCGGAATTTCGATTTCGGAATTAGTATGCCGTAAAAACTTTAAATTAATCGTTTTCTCTTTTTTTAAATCCGAAATCCAACGTCCCAAATCCGAAATAGCGCAGGCCTACGCCAGGGAATACATTTCCTCCCTTTGCTTCTGCACTACATCGCTGTTGATATACTCATCATAGGTCATCAGCTTATCGATAGTACCGCCGGGCGTAATTTCGATAATGCGGTTGGCTACGGTTTGTACCAGCTCATGGTCACGCGAAGTGAACAGGATAGTGCCACGGAAATCTTTCATGCCGTTGTTAAGGGCGGTGATGGATTCCAGGTCGAGGTGGTTGGTTGGCTCATCAAACATCAGCAGGTTAGCCGATTGCAACATCATGCGGCTGAACATGCAGCGCATTTTTTCGCCACCCGATAGTACATTGCTTTTCTTTAGCACCTCCTCGCCGCTGAACAGCATCCTGCCCAAAAAGCCGCGGATAAACTGGTCGTCTTTGTCGCCGGTGGAGTATTCGCGCAGCCAGTCGATCAGGTTGTCATCTTTACCTTTAAAATATTCAGAGTTATCAATAGGTATATCGGCAGGGTTTATTGTTACGCCCCATTTAAATTCGCCTTTGTAATCTGTATCACGGCCTGTCAATATGTTGTAAAATGCCGTTGTAGCTAAGCTGTTTTGCGACAATACGGCAATTTTATCACCCTTATTCACCATCAGGCGCACATTGGCAAATAAAAGCTCCCCGTTTAATTTCTTGCTTAAATTTTCAATCTGCAATACCTGGTCGCCGGCTTCACGGCCCTGGTTATTGAAAATAATGCCGGGATATTTACGGTTTGATGGTTGTATCTCGTCAATATTGATCTTATCCAGCGCTTTCTTCCGGCTGGTGGCCTGTTTTGATTTGGAAGCATTGGCGCTAAAACGACGGATAAATTCCTGTAACTCTTTTACGCGGTCTTCGGTCTTTTTATTCTGATCAGACCGTTGTTTTAAAGCCAGCTGGCTCGATTCGTACCAGAACGTATAGTTACCGGTATAAATGGTCATCTTGGCAAAATCAATATCAACCACGTGGGTACAAACCGTATCCAAAAAGTGCCTGTCGTGCGACACCACCAATACAATGGCTTCGTATGATGCTAAAAAGTCCTCAAGCCAGGTTACAGTATGGATGTCAAGGTCGTTGGTGGGCTCATCAAGCAATAATATGTCAGGCTTGCCAAAAAGGGCCTGGGCTAATAAAACACGCACCTTTTGGGTATTATCCAAATCTTTTACCAGTTGGTAATGAAATTCTTCTTTTATGCCGAGGTTGCTCAGCATAGTTGCTGCATTGCTTTCGGCATTCCATCCGTCCATTTCGGCAAACTGGTTTTCAAGTTCGCCTGCACGGTGCCCATCGGCATCGCTAAAATCTTCTTTCAGGTAAATGGCATCTTTTTCCTTCATTACGGCATACATTTCTTTATGCCCCATCATTACGGTTTCAAGTACCGTAAATTCGTCAAACGCATAGTGGTTCTGGCTTAATACAGCCATACGTTCACCGGGTGTAAAGCTATATGAACCACTTGACGGGTCGATCTCGCCGGATAGTATTTTTAAGAACGTAGATTTACCGGCCCCATTGGCGCCAATAATGCCATAACAGTTGCCCTGGGTAAATTTCAGGTTAACGTCTTCGAATAAAGTACGCTTACCATAGCGCAAAGATAAATTGGATACCGTGATCATTCTGCCCCTCTAATTTGCCGCAAAAATACGTTAAATACTTATATTTATTAACACCCCTTTTGTTAATTGTCGCTATGAACAACCCCTTAGCGTAACAAGAATGTTATATTATAGCTAAGGGACAAGCTTTTCCCGGTTTTTTGGCACGCCAAATGCTTGTTTTATTTTGTTGATAAAAATGCTGGAGTTAACTATTAATAAACTTTTATTTAATGTTTTACGTTCATATATTGTAGGTGTTTTTAACCTCTAATTAACAAAATGTTATGGCAATAATAATTGTATTGTTGTTTGTGATAAATGTACTAACCGTTTTACTCCATTTGCAAAGGCGAAGTAATTATTAATGCGGTTTACATTTAGCTGTTTGCAGGTAGCAAACGGCATCAGGCGGCTTGTCGGTCTGGCTATGCTGCCCTTAATATTTCCTCATTTAAATCCTCGCTAAAGTAGGGGGCCTTAGAAAGTGCTCACTAATTATTTTCGCTTTTTACAAAAAATTTGCAGTTACTGGTTTGCAGTTTGCGTAAGAACAGGGCTTTAAAATAATTTACGTCAAAACTGCCCACTGCCAACTAATCGCGATAGCCATCGGGACTGCCAACTTCCCTTAAATTCCCCATTCAGCCGGATTTTCGCGCCATTGTTTTAGTAATTCAACATCATTAGGGGCTATGTATTGGTTATCG